>Ga0209777_10001848_pt1 | contig 29228 bp, 28 predicted proteins | sample FrelakmetHBP12HB_FD_187147 | JGI IMG/M metagenome (GOLD analysis project Ga0209777, IMG submission 187147) | Freshwater lake sediment microbial communities from the University of Notre Dame, USA, for methane emissions studies -HBP12 HB (SPAdes)... | ecosystem: Environmental > Aquatic >...
ACGAGCTTCAGAATAAGGTCGGTGATGATGTTAAGAAAGGCGCTGATACAAAGGTCACGCCGGAACTGAAGAAGAAGTCAGGTACCTCGAACAGCGAAACGAAGACGCTTCCGGTTGCCAATATAGCCGTTATAGAATCTACCAATATAGGCACAGGCACCAATCAGCAGTATGATAACACCGGACGCCTCATAGCAGAAGTCTTTAATGGTGTAAGGTTCATATATGTCGGATTCGATAGTGTAGGTACGGCTACCATACAGGATGCTTCGGCCATAGCCCATGCGGGGGATAATATAATTGTTAAAGGAGGGACGTATGGTGCAAGCTATGAGGTGTCTCTTTTTAAGAGCGGTGTCAACTATTACGGAGGTTATAATGAATTAGGCAAGCAGGACAGAGCGACGCCTACTATAATAACATCTTCAGTGGGAAATTTTTACGGCATGATGGAGATCGATGGATTTACATTTAATAGCGGCTTTAATATATATGGCGGCTCTGGCGTTACTTTAAGGAATAATACTTTTTCAGGCTATGGTGGTCTCAGTATTGGCAGCGGATCAGGGAATGGCCATGTTACACTTGAAGGAAATTCGTTTTTAACTGCGAACTTGAACATTTATAGTCCGGGAACACAGGTCTATGCCAGGTATAATAGTTTCTATAATGATACCGGCATAACTGTTTCGGGAGGCGCGTCCCTTCAATCTTCATTCAATAACTTCATTGATTCGTACGGGCTAGGAAGCTATGGCAGCAGCCTTTACTCAAATGGTGATTATTTCAGTAATGGAGCGTCACATGGTATTTATAGTGTTGGCGGTAATCTCTCGCTGATGAGTCCCGGCACTAACCCTAATCAGGGGTCAAATAGTACATCTGGATTTACGCTTTCAACCACTAAAACCATTACTACGCAGAATCCCACACTTTCCAGTATCCAAGTCACAGCAACTCCTCTTGATACTAAACGCCTGACCGGTGACAGCTCTGATAATTTAGGACTAAGCCCTCTAACAGCTAATGCCATGGATCCTTCCAGGCTCGGTCCTATATTTAAAGGTATCCTTGCAAATAAGGATAACTTAGGCGGAATGAGTAACCCCACGAATCCCGCGTTGCTTGAGCGGATAATAGATAAAGCGCTTGACCAGTCGGCTTTATCCGTACCTGTAACTGAAGCAGGTGACCAGAGAGCCCAGGATATGGCTTTAGCCATGGCCCTGGCCAATACGCTAAAGAACCCCACAGAGGAACAGAAGCTCATCCTTGACACTGTGCAGTCTCTTGTTAGCGATATGAGCGATATAACCGATAAGGGTCTGCAGGCAGCAGCGGACAAGATAATAGAGATAGCCGCTAACTATCTTCTCAACCAGGCTCTGCCCGATCTTATCAAGGCAGGGGATGTGGCAGGGGTGAAGGGCATATTCCAGGACTTGAGTAACTCCAAGACCAAGATAATGCTCGAGTACCAGGCAAATACGGCCCCTTACTACGCAGAACTTAAGAAGATGCTTCAGGATAACGCTGAAGGCCTTGCCAATAAAGGCATACTTGGTAAGACCATGACGCAGAAAGAGCTCGATAAGCTCCCTCCGCAGGAAGTTAATAAGATACTCGACATGATAAAGAGAGACTTAAACCAGGCATCTTATGAAAAGGATATCCTCGACTACAAAAAGAAGAATATAGAGCCCAGCAAGAAGATCATGGAAGAGAAGATGAAGGAGATGCTTGAAAGATTCACCAGGCAGCTATCTGCAGCGCTTGAAGTGGAAACGAAGTAGCAACTGTGAGTTATCCACAATAGCAGCTCGGGCTGCTATTTTTATATGCATGCTAATCCTCGAACTGCATGATGCCCAGGATGATCTTTCCCGGCTGGCTCGCGGAATCTATGGACCAGGTAAGTTTCTTTGTAGTCCCGTCGGTATCCCTATCATGGACGGCTATTGTAAACCCCACGCATCTATTCTTATCGGGTTTGAAATTATTTATCGCTTCAAATGGTATCTTGACTTCCACGTTATAACCATCCTTGGTTAATTTAGCCGCATAAGATATATTCTCCGGAACTTTTTGAGCATAGCCCCATGCCCAGACTTGAGGTTTCTTTTCTGGACCGTATGGCGCTATCCCAAGCTGGTAATCATAAGGATTTCTGTCGAAATAGTAACCGTCATTATTGGTATCAAAAAATATCTCCACGCAGTCATCCTTATAGATCATATCTTTAGTTTCGGTATTGACTAAGCTGTCATCCTTTATCCGGCCCATTATATAGAGGTTCTTATCGTCGCGCCCGAGATAGAATGTAGCGCTCAGGTCGGCGTCGTTCTTCACGGCGCCTATGGTCATCTCGATATTCCTGTTATCTTTAGCCGTAAGAAAAACTTCAGTGTATCCGCTATTCACCCAATCCGAATCGTCGCCGTCTATGGTTATCTTTTTACTGAGCCTCTTTACGATGATCCGGTCATTGGGATTGCCGGTGCATGACGCCAGTGCGGACGGCTCATCGAGCTTGCCCGGGACGAATCCCGCCGCCGCAAGGCCTCTCTTCACATAATCGTTACGCATAAAATATTTCCATATCAATCCTGTGCGGTAATTCTCTATCATTAGAAGGGCCAGCCCCTGGTCGATGGCAATATAATATTCAGATGCCCATTTGCGGTCTATATTGAACGCGTCCGTGAGGCCGTATCTTTTACGAACGGCGCTGACCCTGTCGTACATGAATTCATAGCTGGCTATCGCCAATTTCGGGATTAGCGGTATGGAGCCGGCTACAGCATAAGGTGCGACGGTCCCGTTATGCTTGTTCCTTCCGGGCCTGGCCCCGAAATTCCTGTATCCGTCCGGAGAGAGGGAGGCGCTCAAACCCCAGAATCCCTCCCTGTAAGTCGCGAAAGATTCAGAGTTGTCTAGACAGTATTTCATGTTGGCCTTGGCCGCTTTGATCGCATTTTGCCAGTAATCGGCGTACTTGTCGTGCTTATCGCGCAGGTCTAGCCAGACAAGCGGAAATAGATATTGGAATAATCCGCCGTCAGAGACATATATTAGTTTATAACCTCCGTATTGCGACACCGGCCTCGTGAATGAGTCCCAGCACTCTTTTGGTATTGAAAATGTAGTCGATCCCATCGCAAGTATATAGCAGATTATGCCTTCGGAGAATGAATCGATACGTCCGGAGAATCCTTTTTCAGGCTTCCATGACATCTGCAGGCAGCGTTCGTTATTCAGGAACCATTTCCAGTTTACCTTCTTGAATAGTTCATCGGCAAGCGCGCCCACCTGAGTGCCTTTGAAGTATTCGCCGACTGTGATAACGCCCGCTATGAATAATGACGTATCTATGCAGCTGACCTCGCTTGTCCATACGCGTGAGCGGTTATTCGCGTCAAAGTAATGGTAGGTGAAGCCGTCGAAGCTCTCCATATTTTTGAACGTCGTGAGTATCTTCAGGCAGATATTGTACGCTGTATCTCTTGATATCCATCCGCGCTCGGCACCTATCACCATTGCCGAAAGCGTGAATCCTGAGGCGGCATTTGTGGCGGGCGATCCATGCTCCGTAGTATTCAGCGTAAGACCGGTGCCCTTGTTGGTCTCATTGATGAAGTAATCGAACGCCTGCCTCTCTACCTTTTCGAGGAACTTATCGTCATCAGCCGCTGATGCGTAGGAATATGCAAGAGAGAGCGCAAAAGACGCGATTAGAATGTAGACGAATATTTTTTTAAACATAAGCGGGTATTATATTATATTTTTCTAGATATCCATAACTATTTTTAATATATCCCGGCAGGATTTTGTCTTTCTTGTTATCCTGGCGCGGATATCGGAGGCGCCTGGGATGCTTTTTAAGTACCAGATGGCGACTTTACGCATAAATCCTACCTTGCCGGATGGGCTTATGGATTTATACTGATCGATATAGTCCAGATGTTTTCTTAAGGTCTTCTTCTTTTCCGCCAAAGATATCTCTTTGGCCGCGGCCCCGGTATCGATATATTCCTCTATCTCTTTGAATATCCACGGATTGCCAAGGCCGCCCCTGGCTACCAGTATGCCGTCACAGCCGGTCTCATCGAGCATCAGTTTAGCGTCCTCGCCTGAAAATATGTTCCCGGAACCGAATACCGGGATGCGTACCGCCTCCTTTATCTTTTTTATCGCGCCATAGTCAACGCCTCCGGCGTAACCCTGGGTCTTCAGCCGCCCGTGCACAAAGATAGCCGATACGCCTATATCTTCGCAATGTTTCGCCATCTCAACTATATGGTCGTCATCCTTCTTATCGAAGCCGGTGCGTATCTTTATAGTGACGGGAAGAGACAGCTCTAGGATTAGCCTTTCTAAGATGCTATAGAGCCTGGGCGCGTCGCGCAAGAGGTGTGCCCCCGACTTCTTTTTGATTACTTTTTTAGCTGGGCATGCGCAGTTGATATCAAGGAATGATACTTTTACCAGCTTAAGGAGCTTATCGGCCGCCTTGAGCATCCCCGATGGGTCCGAGCCCAGGAGCTGCACCGCTATGGGCAGGTCGTCCTTATCCGTCTTGAGATTGCCGTAAGTTTCGCGATGGCCGTAGATCAAAGAGTTCGAATCGACCATCTCGTAGAAACAGAACTTCGCGCCATGTTCGCGGGCTATCAGCCTGAAGGGCAGGTCGGTACAGCCCGCCATCGGCGCCATAATTACTTTTGGCAGCGTAAACACAGAGATATTATATTAGAGTATTAGAGATTGCGCAAATATTACTTTATGTATATAATCATTAGCCATGAAGCCCGCCCATTCTTAAAGGCGGGTTAGCATAGGAAAATGAGCGGGATGAAGATAGGGATGATAGGATTGCCGCAGACAGGGAAGAAGGCGCTATTCGAGCTCCTCACCGGCCACAAGCCGTCCGAGAACGAAGCCGCCTCGGGCAAGCCGATCCATGGGGTCGCCGAGATACGGGACAGCCGGTTCGACGCGCTTGTCGCTATGTATAAGCCGAAGAAAGAGGTGAGGGCCAGGATAGAGCTGGAGCTCCTGCCCAAGATAGAGAAGGACGCCATCTCGAAAGGCGATATATTTACGGATATAGCCGAGGTCGACGCTCTCTGCCATGTGGTGCGCGCTTTTAAGGATGATTCGATCTATCACGCCTCCGGCTCTGTTGATCCGAAACGCGACATCGACGCCATCAATTCGGAACTATTGCTCCATGACCTCATATTTATAGAAAAGCGTTTCGAGAGGCTCGATAAGAAGGTAAAGCAGACCAAAGAAGAGGCGTCTATAAAGGAGAGAGATCTTCTCGCGAAGTTAAAGGCCCATCTCGATAAGGAGATGCCCTTAAGGACGCTTGATATATCCGCGGATGATAATAAGCTCTTAACCAGCTACCCATTCCTTACCCGCAAAGAGATGATAATAGCCCTGAACGTATCGGAGGACCAGCTTAAGGCTAAGCCTCCGGTGGAAGGCGAAAATATAATGCAGGTCTCGGCTAAGGTCGAGGCCGAGATAGCGGCACTGGACTCTAAGGAAGAGAGGGAGGTATTCCTTGCAGACCTTGGTATAACGGAGCCGGCAATGAATATATTGACCCGTCTCTGTCTGAAGACACTCAAACTGATATCTTTCTTTACGGTGGGCCAGGATGAGGTGCGGCAGTGGAATGTGAGGGCAGGCTCTACGGCCGCCGAAGCCGCCGGCACGATACATTCCGATCTTCAAAAAGGTTTCATAAGGGCGGAGCTCATCAAGTTGAATGACCTGAAGACGCTGGGCAGCGAAGACGCCGTCAAGGCCCAGGGTAAATTCTATCTTAAGGGCAAGGACTATATAGTAGAGGACGGCGACATCCTCTCTATCAGGTTCAATGTATGATTTGATGAATAATCAAATTATTCTTGAGTTATTAGGCGCTATTTCATGTTTTATGCCTAACAAATAATCCTCCCCACTGAATTCCATACATTTTTGAGCACAAAAATATATAGTAAATAATCGTTCGATTGTTTACCCATAACTCGCCGCGGCACTTGGCGTGAAAAGACTTCTGTGATATGATAGGCTCAATCAAGGAGTCTTGTATGGAATGGAAGTTGCGGCAAGATATGGATGTTGGAACAAGTAATCCGATTGTTGCTCGAACGAGCCTTGGATTATTTGAAATAATTGAATTTTCGAGCCTATCTAAAGATAAAAAAGAAGATTTGAAGTCCAGTTGCTACGAAATTATGAAACTGTTAGTATTGGCCGAAAAAAACGCGCAGCCTATTATTGAAGAGATTGAACGGATATTAGCCGAAATTAGTAAAGTGGGCATAAGCACGCAATCTCACGGAAGATGTATAAATGTTCCCTCAGCACTAAATATAGAACATTCACGATCATTTATAAAATATGCCAAGCAAGTTTTGCAGAAGGTTGCTGAAAACATCAACATTATCTTTGGTAAAAGTTATAATGGTCCGCGTTTTGACATAATCAGAGACGATTTTGTTAAAGAGTTTGGTAACGATTGTATTGTTACCAAACTCTTAATTGATGATCAGTTGTGGATCAAAGAAATCATTGATTTAAGAAACGAAGACGAGCACCCAAAGACTGGTAAGCCATATTGTAGTAATTTTGATGTCAATCGAGATAAAGATGGAAGAGTTATTGTAACTTTACCTAAGTTTTTTAACGGTATACAGATTGCAAGCGGTCTAAAGGCATATAGCTACAACTTGCTAACTTTTGCAGAGGAAATTACCGCATATTCTTTATTGAAGTTTTTCCCGAAAATTGCGACTATTTATGAAATCCCAGAAGATCAGCGCAACATTAAAGCTCCTATAAGATTCAGAATAGGCCTAACGACAGATGGCATAACAAAATAGATACGGTTACAGGCAACCTGGAAGAGCTGCTTTTTTGTTGTGCATTACCCGCAATATTAAATATGCTACACATCCCCTTGACTTACGACAAATACTGTTATAAAGTGTTATATTATGAACCTCATACAAGACCTCGAAAAATACCGCCTAGAACATAAAATTACCCAAGAACAGCTTGCGAAAGAGTTAGGCGTTGCATTTGCTACTGTTAATCGCTGGCTAAATGGTAGGTATAGGCCTCACAAGATTCAGCAGTATCATATTGAGAAGTTTTTAAAAAATTATGGAAGATGAAAGAACGAAAAATGCGATTAGATGTTTTGTTGGTAAAAGACTTATAAGAAAAGAGCTATATGGCTAATAAATCACATTTTAATAGCGGGCATATTGCAATGAACCGGTTGAAAAAGAATGGGGCTCAGCACAAGTCGATGGTCAAGCGAATTGCAACGTCACATACGGTTCATGGTGTCTTTATTCAAGATGCTGTTGATTTTTTGAAAGCATTACCCGATTCGTCAGTTCAATTAATTCTGATTGACCCGCCATATAACCTTGACTTGGATAAGTGGGATAGTTTTAATAACTATCTTGATTGGGCAAAAGGGTGGTTGAATCAAATCTGTCGCATATTATCTGATTCGGGCAACTGTGTCATTTTTGGCGGTTTTCAGTATCAAGATTTGAAGAAAGGCGATCTCCTTGAAATCCTTCACTACACCCGCCATAAAACAGATTTACGATTTACTAATTTGATTATCTGGTACTACAAAAATGGTATGAGTGCTCACCGCTTTTTTGCCAACAGGCATGAAGAAGCAGTATGGCTTTCAAAGACAAGTAAATACTATTTTGATTTGGATTCCGTTAGAGTGCCGTTTGATGAGGCGACAAAAAAGATGTACAAAAAAGACAAGCGCCTTAATCCTGAAAGTGTTGATAAGGGAAAGAATCCAACGAATGTTTGGGAAATAGGGAGACTAAATGGCAATTCAACTGAAAGAGTCGGCCATCTTACGCAAAAGCCAGTGGAACTTATCAGGCGATTTGTTAAAGCCTTATCATTTGAGGGCTCAATAGTTCTCGACTTCTTTGCTGGTTCTGGAACCACAGGACGTGTTTGCATTGAAGAGCGACGACACTCACTCTTAGTGGATTCAGACAAAAAACTGCATGATTATCTTGATAAACATATTAAGCAGATTGAAGCAAATATGTTTTTGCCAAAATATAGTCTAATCAAAGACGCCAATATTGACACGGTCCTTAAAGAAATTAATTCGGTGAATCGGCAATCATTATGCAACACCTCTATCATGGACCATAGCAATGAGTAAAGGACAGGCGAAGCGACTAACTAAACAACACGTCTTATCGGGGGGTGCAAGTGGCATTTTTGGTAAAGATGCCCAGGCACATGACGTGTCTGTTAATCGTGCGGGCATGAGCGTATTTGATGCTTTGAAAAAAGATTATCAAAAGTACCAATTCAGATTCAGGGAATTCATCGGCAAACAGGAAATAAATAAGAAGCTAAACTCAATAGATAGTAGGTTGGGGAAAACTCTTTTTGTTAAAGAGTCAAAAATAAAACCTGACGGAGGAATTATCGAAGTCCAAGATAAAGATAAACAGTGGAGAGTTGTTTTAGTTAGTGAAGCAAAGTATCAAGGCAAAGATGTAGAAAATATTAAGGAGGGAATCCTTGTCGGAAAGAATAAAGATCAAGATTTAATGGTAGCAGGAAATGCGATTGAGAGAATGTATAAGAACATTAATGAAATCAGAAATTTTATGCTTGATGAATATCATTTTCCGTATGCGGTATTCTTGCAGGGGTCTAACTTTGCAACTGAAACAGTTCAAGTATTTAAGCCAGATGGTTCCTTTGTTGAAATTAGACATGATTCAGGCGCAATGAATAGAATTGATAGAGTAACTGCGGCAAATTATTGTATGCCGATTAATCATAATTATTGTAAGAACATTTTTATAGGGCATAAAAACTCATCAATAATGCTTCAAGCCGCTTCTATATATGCAAGATGCAAACCTTGGGGAGAAAATGAGATGCAAGAAATAATGATGGATATTGCTAAAACATCTATAGGCGTCTTAAATCAGTTAGGGTAGCGGGATTAAGATAATGCCTTTAACTGCTTTTCTCTCAGCTTTTTTATAATACTTCGCAATCTGCGTTCGGTTATATAGCGTTTCGGCATGGGATCGCCCATTTGCTCGACTGTTTCAATAACTTCCGGGATCAGTTTTAAGAGGCTGATGAAGTGGTTAACAGTGACCCGGGAAATGCCGATCTTGCGGGCAAGGTCGCTTTCGTTTTTGGCTTGATCGGTTTCAATCATCAGGGTGTATTCCTTGGTCCTAAAGATGGGGTTGCGGTAAGCCTGCCGGGCTTGTGTGGGAAAGTAGCTATCTAAAAAACGACCGATTGTTTAACCTGAGAAGATCAGGCACAAAATAATGAAATTATTATAGGGGAGGATTATTTGGGCTATAAGGGTGCTAATGAAGCCTTGAGATTTATAAAATTACCTGCTAAATTATTCTTTACAGGAGTATTCTTAATTGTTGCTTCATTCGCCTTGTATCATCTTACTTGTCCTAGGACATTAACTACCGAGCAGATACTTAATCCGAAAGCATCTTGTTGGCTATTACCTGATTTTTTTAGAATCACGTTCATTTTAGGTTTTGTCATATGCATGATTTCAATTTACGGATTAGTGCATAAAATATTAAAAAATATAGGACACGTTAAAGGATGAGGATTCCAAGCGGTACAAGTATAACAAGTATATAGTAAATACTATTGTAATTGGTGCCATCCTAAAGAAATAGGGAACAGGCACCTATTTTAAGACCTTGTACCGCCTGAGAAATCCAGCCTTCAAAGCGCCCGCATTCGCAGCCACTAATTAAACTACCGGATGCTCCGGCAGGCCCTGTACCATATTGGTATAAGGCAGGCAAACGGTACAAGTATATTCAAAATATATTTACATGAGCCTTTAGTTGTGGTATAGTTACACTTGTTAATCGGAGAAATTATAAATGGCAAAGAATGGCAAAGCCCCTAAGGGCAAAACGACAGATTCAGAGCGCGAAACCAGAGTATTATTGGAAGATATTCGTCAACAGGTTAAGACAGTCGCCGAAGGCCACGGCACAATAATACACAAACTCGACGAACACGACAAGAAATTTGAACATATAGATCAACGTCTAGATAGAATCGAAATGGTGCTTACGGATACGAATGATAGAGTGAAAACGATCGAAAAGGATCATGGGACTCGTATTACCAAGCTTGAAGAAAAGGTTCTGGCTTAGCGTCAATTCTGCATTTCCTTCCTAATCGGTATTTCCAAAGCGCGCTTAAGGTAATCGGTGCCGTTCTGAAAAGGTGCCGCACTTGAAGATAGAAATATTATGAAAGACAGGGGATCATCATGACAAAGAAACGATCAGAGATAAGGCCGGGAACTATCAGAATAACGGCCTCCGGCCTGAAGGTTCGCGAAAGGACAAAGACGTCATGGAAGAAGTCTTCGAAGATCTTTCCCGAGGCAATGCTTGTGATCAAATTATTCAAGAAGAATAAGCGGCTTCCTTATCTTATAGACAAAAATGATCCACGGTTCCTTAAGGGACAGTTAGCGCCTGGCGGGATGTGCCAGGGGGCCAGGATCGGCATACTGCCAAACGGTAAAAAGCTGAACAAGGCATTCTCGCTCTTTGCGCCCAATTTAATGATACACGATGAAAACACGCAGCATCATTGGGACGTGATATATAAGAACCCCGGCGGCACCTATTCCTACCTTTACACCGTTAAAAAGGTTAAAATGTTCAGGAAGAAAAAATACCACACCGTCAAAGAGTTTGAAAAATATTACCCGATAATCAAGGCCAATGCGCATGAAGCTCTGCATGACGAAGACGACCATTTTGCCGTTCCGATGTATACGCTCTTGAAGACATATATGAGGGTGGGCAACCAGATATATTACGCCTTGCGGCGCCACAAAGGGTTGACGACGATGAAGAAAGATGACATCGAGATCAGGGGCGCGAAGGTCTCTTTTAATTATATAGGAAAGGCCGGCGTGCCGACAAGCATCACGGAGAGATTTCCGAGGACCTATATAAACAGGCTGAAGGATATTTTGAGGCGCACCGGTAAGTCATCGTTTGTATTTGTTAACGGCGATACGGGGCGCCCCATAAATGAAGAACATTTCAGGGCGGCATTTAAGAGATACTGCGGCAGGGAATTCTATCCTCATATAGTGAGGAGTTTTTACGCTACCAACAGAGTGAAAAAATTCCTGGCCGCGCGCAAAGCGGTTAAGAAAAAGGATGTACACGATCTATTCTATTCTATCGCCGAAAAATTGGGCCATAAGCGTTTCATCAAAAAGAACCGCGTCTGGAGAGAGGACTACAGGGTAACCATAAATCACTATGTCCAGCCGGAGATCCTGGAAAAGGTGAGGCGCGCTGTCGCGTAGCCCTAAGGCTGCCATTCCATTAACCATTCCCGAAAATCTAGTTCCTAACACTTGACAAAATAGAAACATAGTGTATACTTTGTAACGCTCTAAGAAAAAGGGTATGCCCTTGTACAAAGATGTATAAGGGCGTATTAGTCTATACTAAGAAAGTATAACTAATACCAAATAAGAAGGTGGTGGGGCACTATGCCAGAAGACAACGTCTTCACGGTTCAGGAAGTGGCCACATATCTTAGGATGAAGCCTGTCACCATATATAAGCATGCAAAGGCAGGCAAGCTTCCTTGTTTTAAGGTAGGGGCCAACTGGCGGTTCAAGAAGTCTACCATAGACAGCTGGATCGCGCGGCAGGAAGACAAAGAGAATAACGGAAGTAAATAACCTCGTAAACTGCAAAGATTACGGGGTTACTGCTTTTTAGGGGCGGTTATGGATAGGCGTATAGTAATTACGGGTCTGGGTGTGCTCGCCTCAACCGGGATCGGCAAGAATGAGTTCTGGGCCGGCCTCAAAGAGGGACGGTCAGGGATGAAGCCTGTAACATTATTCGATATGAGCACTTGCAGGACCAAGCTTGGCGGCGAAATAAGCGATTTTAACGCGGAGAATATATTGGGGCAGAAGGGGTTGCGTAATTTGGACAGAACTACTAAATTGGCATTGTGCGCATCTCAGCTTGCGCTCGATGACGCAGGGATTAAATATCCGTTGACCGAGGCAGAGACCGATGAATTTGGCGTATCGCTTGGTTCGACAATGGGTTCTGTGTGGTCGATCAGCGAATTTGATAAGGAGGCGCTGCGTAACGGGCCGAGATCCGTTAACCCCGCGCTATTTTCAAATACAGTTATGAATTCACCGGCAAGCCATATCAATATAAGATTCAATATACAGGGTTTTAGCAGCACTATTTCGACAGGATTCTGCTCAAGCATAGACGCTATCTATTATGCCATCAACCAGCTTGAGCTATATGACTATAAGGTAGTGCTATCAGGCGGGGTTGAGGAGATGTGCGAGCAGACATATAAAGGATTCCATAAGATAGGCCATCTTGCAGGCTCGCGGCCCGGTAAGGAAGAGGTAAACTGCCCTTATGATAAGCGCCGTAACGGCATTATGTTCGGGGAGGGCGCGGTTCTTGTCATTCTGGAGGAGCTTGGGCATGCGAAGAAGCGCGACGCCAAGATATATGCCGAGGTCCTGGGGTATGGCACATGTTTTGACCCAAAGAGCCGCAATATTTACAGCCCTAAGGCCGAAGGCGCCACAGAAGCGATCAAGGCGTGCTTGGACGACGCCGGAATAGGAATCGGCGATATCGATTATGTCAGCGCAAGCGGTAATTCAACGTTGGATTGCGATTATATGGAGACGAACGCTATAAAGAATGTCTTTGGCGGCAGGGCCAAAAAGATACCCGCGAGCTCTGTTAAATCGATGATAGGTGAAAGCTTTTCAGCGGGAGGCGCGCTCAATCTCGCCGCATCTTTAGGCGTTTTTGAGGAAGGATTTATTCCTCCCACAATAAACTATGTCCAGCCGGACAAGCGCTGCGACCTAGACTACGTGCCGAACAAGTCGCAGAAGAATCGCGTCAAAAATGTTTTAATCGATTCTTTCAGCCCCACCGGCTCAAACTCAACGCTGATGATAGGTAAATACAATAAATGAATAAGTTCGGGTTCATAGCTCATCCGATAGATTTTAAAACGTTTTATGGCCATCTTGGTCTTGTGGGCAAGTTGTTAAAAATGCTTCCTGATAATATATCCAGGAGATTTAACGTTTCAATGCCGCCAAGAGTTCTAAGCTCTTATGGCAAAATACGCTTTATTAATGGGGAAATCAGCGGAGACGTTGTTACCTTACCATTGATACCTATTCAAATCGCTTCGCTTGGAGAGGAAAGGGTATTGGGGTTGATAAAAAAAGGCATTGAGCTCTGTGCAAGAAGAGGCGCCCAGATAGTGGGCTTGGGAGGATTTACATCGGTTGTAGGCAATGAAGGAGAAGTTCTGTCCAAGCGTGTTTCAGTGCCGTTGACGAGCGGAAATACCCTTACAGCATCTTTGGCGCTGGATGGTATTTATAAAGCCTCATATGCAATGAATCTGTCATTGCGCGAAGCCACCGCGGCAGTGATAGGGGCTACGGGCGATATAGGATCTATATGCACAAAAATACTATCCAAGAAAGTAAAAAAGCTTAATATCGCGGCAAGAAACGAGCAAAAACTTAATAATTTTGCGAATGTTATAAGAAAATATGGCAGCGCTGATGTTGAAGTATTCAAATATACGAAAGATGCTGTGAAGAACGCGGATATCGTCTTGAGCGCCGCAAGCTCGGTAACGACCATTATAGAACCATCCAGCCTTAAGAGCGGAGCGATAGTTTGCGACATCGCGATACCGGCGAATATAGCAAAAGAGGTAGCTATCCTTAGAGATGACATATTAATGTTCGAAGGCGGCCTGGCTAAGCTTCCATATTATGATGATATTCTGAATAATGCGGTCAAAGATCTTCTTCCGAAGAATAGCATGTATGGATGCCTTGCTGAGACCATGGTGCTTGCATTGGAGGGTAGATTTGAACCTTTTTCGATGGGGCGCGGCAATATTACCGAGAACAAGATAGAAGAGATTAAGTCAATGGCGTCAAAATACGGGATTATAGTAGCGGACTTTTTTTGCGGGTATAAGCTATTTTCAGATGAAGATATTGATAACATAAGAAAGAACTCGGAAAGGAATAGAGATAAGGTATATGTTGCTCAAAGATAAAGTTGCAATTGTTACAGGTGGTACGCGAGGTATTGGCAGGGCCATTGTATTTGATTTGATACAAAACGGCGCGAAGGTATTGTTTACGTATTTGAAAAGTGATGAATCAGCAGGGATAATGCTCGATGAAATAAAGGAAGTAAATGGCGAGGCAGAGGCTATCAAAGCGGATGTTAGATTATATGATGAAGCGAGAAAAACGGTAGAAGAGGCTATAAATAAATTTGGAAAGATAGATATACTTGTGAATAATGCCGGCATAATAAAAGATAAGGCGCTTATGATGATGGAGCCATCCGAGTGGGTAGATGTTATTAATACGAATTTAACCGGCTATTTTAATATGGCAAAAGCCTGCATAGTAACAATGATGAAGCAGAAGAGCGGGGTTATAGTTAATATTTCTTCTATAGCAGGAGTTGTTGGGATGCCGAGACAAATTAACTATTCAAGCGCTAAAGCCGGGGAGCTGGGATTAACCAAGTCGTTAGCAAAAGAGGTCGCCTCTTACGGTATCAGAGTGAATGCTGTCGCTCCCGGCTTTATCGATACCGATATGACCAAAAACCTAAAGCAAAAAGATGACCTTATAAAGATGATACCTTTTGGCAGATTTGGAAAGCCTGAAGAGATAGCGAAGGTTGTTACATTTTTAGCGAGTGAAAATTCCAGATACATTACCGGGCAAGTCTTAAAGGTTGATGGCGGTTTAGCGATTTAACGCGGGGGACATATATGGTCAAGACAGATAGGAATACACTTGAGAACGATCTTAAAAAGATTATTGCTGAAATTGTTGAAATAGAGCCAGAAAAAATAACTCTAGATGCGAATTTTGTAGAGGATTTAGGCATGGATTCAATGATGGCGCTTGAGATATTAGCGTCTATAGAAAAGAAATATAAACTTAGGATTCCTGAAGAAAATCTTACCAAGATAACCAGTTTAAATAAAGTCATGGAGCTTGTAGACAAATTTTTGAGCAAATAAATTATGAAAAGACGTGTTGTTGTAACCGGATTAGGCGTTGTCTCATCTATAGGAATAGGAAAAGATGAGTTTTGGAAAAATTTAATAGCTGGTAAATCTGGCATAAGCGAAATTGCGGCATTCGATACTTCTGATTACCCGATACATAAAGGAGGGGAAGTAAAGAGCTTCGATCCATCGAAATTTATTCCGAAAAATAGACTAAAAAATATTGCGCGCGCTTCACAATTTGCCATAGCTGCCACGCATATGGCTTTCGATGACGCTAAGTTAGATATTTCAGATTATAAAAATAAAAAAGTAGCCATAATTTTAGGTACCACGATGGGTGAAGGCGGCATGATAGAGGAGGTAGATAAGCACTGGAATGCGCAAGGCGAGACGGATGTGTGGGCGCTAACCGTATCTAAGTATCCAGGAAATGCTATTTCAGATAACATTGCTCGCTTCTTTGAATTTAAAAGCATATCTCTCGTAGTTCCTACGGCTTGTTCGGGTGGTAATTACGCAATAGGCCATGGATACGATCTTGTTAAAAAAGGTTCCGTAAGCCTTGCTATAGTAGGCGGTTCGGATCCTTTCTCAAGGATAGCCTTTACAGGCTTTAACCGATTGTTTGCTATGGCGCAGGATAAGTGTCAACCTTTTGACAAAAATAGGAAGGGTATGATGTTAGGAGAGGGGTCGGGTATTTTAATTCTCGAGGAGCTGGGATTGGCAATGGCAAGAGGCGCAAATATATATGCCGAAGTTTTAGGATATGGATTGAGCTGTGATGCTGACCATATGACTGCACAGCGCGCTGAAAGCATAATAAAAGTGATGGAAAGGGCTATAAAGAATAGCGGTATTGATAAAGAAGACGTTGGTTATATTAGTGCGCATGGAACCGGTACCCCCTCTAACGATAAAGCAGAGTGCCAAGCAATAAATACGGTTTTTGGGGACTTAGCTGAGAAATTAAGTGTGAGTTCTATTAAGTCAATGCTTGGCCATACCATGGGCGCAGCAAGTGCCTTAGAGGCTATTTCGTGTTGCTTAGCTGTAAAAGATGGGATCGTTCCCCCAACTATAAATTATACAACAGCTGATCCTGATTGCGCGATAGATTGCGTTCCTAATAAGGCGAAAATAAAAAAAGTTAAAACTATTTTAAATAATTCTTTCGCATTTGGCGGGAATAACGCATGTTTAGTGATAGGAAACATGAATGATGAATAGGAGTAACAATGAGCATTTTAAGCTTAATCAAAAAAAGAAGTAGTACACGGCGATTTTTTAACAAACCTGTTCCAAAAAATATTATTAATAAAATACTTGAAGCTGGTATATGGGGACCCGCAATCCATCGCTTCCAGCCATGGAAATTTGTAGTTATAAGGGAAATTTATTTAATAAAAAAAATATCAAATCTGATTATAGAGAAAATAAGAGAGGCAGATATCCCCGGATTTATCATTTATCCTACTGCTAGCCCTCTTTTAAACGCTAGAGTTTTGATATTTGTGTATAACACAAATGAATTTGTGCTCGCAATGAAAAAAATGAAAAAAAAATGTTTCAACAGAGTGGAAATCACAGAAGTTTCGGCAATCTCAGCGGCAATCCAAAACATGATACTTACTGCTGAAGATCTTGGCCTTGGATCATGTTGGCTAGATGCTCCTTTATTCTGCCAAAAAGAAATTAATCGTCTACTTAATACAAATCATAAACTTGTTGCCACTCTGGCTTTTGGATATTCAATTGATAAAGGTAAGCGACATCCTAGAAAACCAATTGCAGAAAGCATAAAGTTTGTGAATAAGTTAAGAAAGATTTGAGTATGATAACAATTTATCGGCTTTCAATGATTTTAGCGTGTGTTTTTAATTTTATCATAGGTTCTTTTGTTTATCTTAAAAATAAAAATGAAAATATCAATAGATTCTTTGGATTATATTGTGTTATTTTAACTTTTTGGGTTTTTGGTTGCTTTATTGAAAGTACTTTTAATGATAAGTTTGTAATAGTTCTTGCTGATAAGTTGCTATATACAGGCTGTATTCTTGCTGCTCCAGTGTATCTTAACTTTTGTTATTTGCTTACAAAGAAAAAAGATGGAATTCATCTTTTAAAAATAACTTATTTAGTTACTGCTTTATGGCTATCCTTTAATTACATAGGTCCACTCCGAAAATATTTTATAATTGATGTAATTCATAAATATCCTTTCAGATATGTGGCTATCCCCAATTTTATGTGGTTTGTATTTATTGGCTGGTTCAATGTATTAGTGATTTATAGCTTTATGATATTATTCTTATATTTTAGAAACCAAACGGGACACGAAAAAACAAAAGCAAAGTATATGTTGATTGCATTTTTTGTGATGATATTAGCAGGGTCTTTTTACTTTCTTCTATTGTTAAATATAGTAAGCCCTCCCATAGATCCCTATCTGTTAATAATATACGGGAGCATCATGGCATATGCCATCTTGCGTCACCAGCTAATGGGCATAGAAGTTATAATAAAGAAAACGCTTGTCTTTGCAGGTCTTTTGGCGTCAGTTTTTGCAATACTTGTATTACCAACATTACTTATTCAAGAGTATATATTTAGGGGGGCAGGTGCAGGCGGGAGGTTGCTTGGGTTGGCGTTAAGCGGAGTAATTATAATATTATCATTACGACGCATAGAGATTTTTCTAATGAATATTACCGATAAGTATCTTTTTCAGAAGAAGTATGATTACAGGGAATTACTGAGGACTTTTACATCTGAAGTATTAACGGTTGTAAACTTAGATAAGCTTGTCAATCTAACTGTGGATAAGCTTACCGATATAGTAAAGATAGATTCTAGCGCCGTGTTACTATTAAACGAAGAAAAACAGCAGTTCGATATTGTGGCTTCGCGCAACACAAAGAATCCCAAAGTAGTATTGATACGGCCCGATGGCATAGTGACCTTTTTAGAGCAAACACACGGTTACTTATTGAAGAAAGAGCTCATCGAAAGAAGGGTATATATACCGCACTCGATCCAGGAGATCATAGATAAATTGAATGCGGAACTTATAATACCAATGGTCCTTCATAGTGATGTCATGGGCATATTGTCATTGGGTAAGAAGAAATCCGATGAAGACTATACGCAGGATGACTTAGATATACTTTTGCCTTTGGCGAGGACCCTTGCCATAGCTATATCGAATGCCCGGTTATTCAGCGAATTGGGCAGAGCTCAAGCCGAAGCGGCGCAGAGAGAGAAGATGGCGGTTATAGGGACCCTCTCTGCCGGCATCAATCACGAGATATGTAATCCTCTCGGTATTGCCCGGGGGCAATGCGAGGCGTTTCTATTGAATGTAAAAGACGGGCTCTATAACGATAAGAGTTCGGATGAGCTTCTGGCAAAAGCCAAGGACATTATGGCAAAGGTTATCAAAGAGACCGATAGGGCAACGGCCATAACTAAGAAGTTATCAAGTTTTGCTAAACCGGCGAAGGGGGAGGCGGAACTTGTTAATATTAATAAAGAGATCGATGACGTGCTTGGGCTCGTGGGCTATGAGCTAAAGCTCGACAAGATAGAATTCGAGAAGCAGATCGAAAAAGGATTGCCTGATATGTTTGTCGATAAAAAACAGCTTCAGGAAGTGCTCTTTAACCTCATTCGGAATGCCGGCCAAGCAATAGGCGAGAAAGGCAAAATTACCGTCACGGCGAGACAGGATGGGAGAAGCGTCTTCATAGAGATCAAGGATACGGGTTCGGGCATACCGGAAGATAAGTTAAAAGAACTATTTAACCCGTTCTTCACTACAAAAGAGCCTGGTAAGGGTACCGGTTTAGGATTATTCATAGTTAGGCAGGTTGTGGAAAAGAACGGCGGCAAGATATATCTTAAGGAAACAAAAATGGGTGAGGGGACTACGTTCACGGTAGAGTTTCCGTTAACAGAAGTCCGGAAAAGCAGGGTGTAATATGCCAAAAGCGAAGATAGTTGCGATAGATGATGAAGTTGAATTCATAGATATGATAAAGAGCTACTTTGAGCCGCGTGGATACGATATTACGGTGGCTATCCGCGGAACAAAAGGTATCGAGATCGTTAAAGAGAAGAAACCCGATGTGGTTTTGATAGACCTGAAGATGCCGGGTATAGACGGAGATGAGGTGCTGTCGCTTCTGAAGTCCATGGATCCGGCGCCAAAAGTGATATTTGTGACGGCATATGACGACGGCGGCAAGACGAAAGCTCGGCTCTTAAAGATGGGCGCGTACGCGTATTTTGATAAACCAGTTGCCTCTTTGCGTGAACTCGAAGAAACGGTTAACAAGGCGGCTAATACATAGAGATTGCTCGCAATGATGAGGGGAGCCATAAATGCATAAGTTGTTAGTAGTCGATGACGAGACTGACATATGCGACTTTGTTAAGACCTTCTTTAAGGATAGGGGATTTCAGGTATTCACCGCATTGAATGGTGAAGAGGCTCTGTCCATAGCCAAGAAAGAGAGGCCGGATATAGTCCTGCTCGATATTAAGATGAAGGGCATGGATGGGCTCGCGGCGTTGAAACATATAAAAGAATCAGATAGAAGCATAAAGGTAATCATGGTGACGGCTCTTGAGGATCAGGAAAAGATGCGCGAGGCATATAAATTAGGGGCATGTGATTATATCACCAAACCTTTGATACTGGATCATCTTGAACAGACGGTGCTGAAAAATTTGAAAGGGTAGTTGATGTCTACGCACAAAAAAGCTCCAAGCTGGGGTAAGCTTCAAGACTGGTTCATTGAGAAGCTGATGGACCATCAGGGCGGGATATCGCCATTAAGTCACAACCCGAACCTCTTTAACGCATCCTTGCCTAAAGACGGTGTACTGCAAAAACAGGACTATCAGACGTTCCTGGAGGCCGCATCGAGGACGATGATAAGGTTCAAGAAGCCCGAGCACCTTATCAAGATGATAGTCAAGACCATCGATGACCAGCTTAAGGTAATGCATACGGCGGTCCTTCTCTATAAGGAAGAAAAACAGTCTTATATACTGATAGATTCCAAAGGAACCACAGGTTTAAAGATCCCCGTAGGATTTGTGAGGCTGTCCACAGACAATCCCTTGATAAGCGTATTCAGCGAGAAACATAGTTTCTTTATCTCTGAAACCGGAATATTGAATTATGACGATGTCATATGCGGCTTAAGAAATAGAAGCATATTGGAGCTTCAGCCGGATCTGTACGACAATCTTCTCGCCATAAAGAAGCAGATGGATCTTCTGAAGGCCGTGCTTTGCGTGCCATGTTATTTTAAGAGAGATCTGCTTGGGATATTGGTCCTCGGAGAAAAGATATCAGGTGAAAGTTTCAACCGCGAGGAGATGGGCTTCTTCGTCACTTTAGCTAATGACGCTGCTATGGCTATCGCCAATGCCCAGCTGATCGAAAACTTGCAGCAAAAGATAGAAGAGGTGAAGGAGTTGTACGTCCGCGAGCACAGAATATTTATCCATACATCCATAGCTTTAGCGGCTGCTATAGACGCAAGAGACAAGTATACTCACGGGCATACAGAGAGGGTAACGAATTATTGCCTTTCAATAGCTAAAGAACTGGACGGAGTACCCGAAGTTGCCAATTATAAGAATTTCCGGGAGACGCTTCAGATATCGGCATTGCTTCATGATGTCGGGAAGATAGGTATACCGGACTATATACTAAGCAAGAATGGCAGGTTAACTCCGGAAGAGTACGAAGAGATAAAGAAGCATTCGGTGATAGGAGCGACGATATTGCATCCTATTAAAGAGCTGAGCGATGTCGCCAAAGAGGTGCGGCATCATCAGGAGTGTTTTGACGGCTCAGGTTATCCCGATGGCCTGGCAGGAAATGACATACCTCTTATAGCAAGAGTTATAGCAGTAGCCGATGCTTTTGACGCCATGACCTCAAACAGGCCATACCGAAAGAGAAAGACCTCTGAAGAAGCTGTCCGAGAATTGAAATCAAAGTCCGGCACGCAGTTCGACCCCATCATAGTAAGCGCCTTCCTATTGGCCTACGAAAAAGGGAATATAGTCAATAGCCACTCTCTAACTACATAGTTAGTAAAAATAATACTTAGATTATATGATTAAAACTTAATTTTTTCATATTTTACATAAATATCTTAATATGCTTATAATAAACAAGTTATGAAATTAAATATTTTTATTAAGTAAGATAAAAAAAATTCAGTTCTTGTAAATATATTATTATATGATACACTTAATTACTGCCAAGCCGAGGTAAGTCAGTAACGAAAGAAGTTGATGGCAGGATGAAGATATTGATAGTGGTAAGGAATAGTCCGTGTCAGAGTTACTTATTCACTGTTACGACTAAGGTAGTGGCAGATAAAATACATTGTTATATGAGGAGAGGTAAGCACTCAGAGGACATAGACACTGTATTCAGAAAAGGAATGTTTGAACGAGAAGTGCATAAGGACGACATTCCATCTACAAAAGCCAAGCTTATTCTTTCGGATTATAACGCCAACTGGGATTTAATGAAGTAATCTCGCGCCTTTACTATGATACTGGTGGAGAGATTATACAAAGCAGCTTTGTATCATGGTTCTGGGTATTTCTAAAATAGTGAGGCGTAGCCCCCTCAAAATATAGCGTATCACCTTTCATTAAATTATATCTTTCTTCACCGATATTCGCCTCGATCTTGCCCTCGATGACATAGATGAACTTCTCGATCCCCGGTTTTGTCTCTTCCTTATGGGTGCGGCCGCCCTTGGCGATCTTTACGAGCACAGGCATCATCTTCTTATTGAGGACCTTTGACGCGAGCATCTCTTCGGATGACTTTCTGTCATGGATGAAGACTTCGGTGCGGGATCTCTCTTTCTGGATATCGACGGCTTTCTTGGAAGGGTATAGGCTCTTGTAAAGTTCCGGCAGGGCGATGCCGAGCGCCTCGCATATCTTCATATGCGACTCAAGCGTCCCGGTCATCTTGCCATTTTCCATCCTGCTTAAGGTGGCGAGCGCCACGCCTGACTTATCGGCAAGCTCAAGCAGGGTCATCTTCTCTTCTTTCCTTATCCTATTAATAGTGCTGCCGATGTTCATGATTAAGCCTCTTGTGTAGTATGTTAGTGAAAAGTGTAAAAAGCAAAATTAAACTTTACACTTAATTATACCACGGTTTGATGTTTTGTCAATACCGGTTTGATGCTTCTAAAAAACGAAAATCTCTGCCTACCTGCAGAGATTGACGTTCAAGCGATGATTATGATAGAATCAGATGGCTTTTTTGACCTTGCCGGCCTTGAGGCATTTCACGCAGACACGGATCCTCATGGGTGTGCCGTCAATGATAGTCCGGACAGTCTTAAGGTTGGGCATAAAGCGCCGTATATTGACACCGGTGATCTTTAAGCCGACGCCGCCTTTCTTTTTGGATAAGCCCCGGCGGGTAAAGGTCCTGCCGGCTACCGGTTTTTTGCCGCAGATCGAACATATTTTTGACATCGAATCGCTCCTTATTGGAGCCGTATGATATCATAAGAAATAGATGGGCGCAAGCAAAAAGTTAGCGTAGGGTTAATGTAAAGAGAAAAGGGCAAGGGTAATATCTTAGCATAAAAAAGTTACCCGTCTGTCATTCTGAGGCCCCGTAGGGGCCGAAGAATCTAATAATAGATCCTTCGCTCCCTTCGGTCGCTCAGGATGACAGAGATGAAAACTCTTCCTTATGCTAATCTATTACGAGCAAAGCGCAAAATTAAAGTATAAAAAATGAAGAACGATGGTTTGAAAACATTGGTCCGGTATATTAAGGGTGTGGGGCCTAAAAGAAGCGAATATCTCGCTAAGATAGGTCTGAATACCATAGAAGATATACTTTACTACCTGCCTAAAAGATATGAGGACCGCTCCAGCGTCACGGCGATAAAGGACCTGAAGCCGGGTGACGCGAGTACCGTTCAAGGCGAGATACTAAGTTTGAGTTCGCGTACCGGCAGGTCCGGCGCATCTATATTTAAGGCGGTGGTGGTTGATCCCACCGGTTCCATGCACGCGACGTGGTTCAATCAACCGTATTTAAGAGATAAGCTGAAGGCGGGCGACAAGGTGGTCCTGTACGGTAAAGTGGAGATATATGACAGGCTGCAGATGGTCCAGCCGGAGTATGAGATATTGGAGGAGAAAGAGATTGCTGTAGAAAACCTTAATATCGGGAGGATAGTGCCGGTATATTCGCTGACGGCGGAGTTAACGCAGAGATCTTTAAGAAGCCTCACCTTTAAGGCCATATCCGAGTATGTTAAGTTCGCGGCGGAGCGCCTGCCCACATATATAATCGCGCGGCAGAGGCTCGTCGATATCAAATTCGCCCTGCGCAATATACATTTTCCAAAAACTTTTGAGATGCTCGAGAAGGCGTATAAGAGGATCGTATTCGAGGAGTTCTTTATACTGCAGCTGGCGCTCGCTATACGCAAGAAAGGGCGCGGCCCGGAGGAGCAAGCGTTCGGGCATAGTATGAAGGCGGGGGAGCTGTCGGGAGCTTTAAGAAGAGCGCTTCAGTTTGAATTGACGGAGGCTCAGAAGAAGGCCGTATCGGAGATAGAGCGCGATATGTCGGGTACCAAGCCTATGAACAGGCTCCTCGAGGGCGATGTGGGAAGCGGCAAGACCGTGGTGGCCGCCCATGCGCTTGCGCTGGCGGTTCAGAACGGTTTCCAAGGCGTCATCATGGCGCCGACTGAAGTTCTGGCGCGCCAGCATTTCATATCTTTGAGCGAATTGTTGATGCCGCTGGGAATAAATGTGGTTTTGTTGATAGGCGGCATGGACGCGAAGGCGAGGGAGAGAGTATATTCTGAAATCAGAGACGCGAAGGCGGATGTAATCGTAGGAACGCATGCGATAATTCAAGGCTCCGTGGAGTTCAGGAATTTAGGGCTCGCGGTAATAGACGAGCAGCACAAGTTCGGAGTCGCCCAGAGGGCGATATTGCGCCGCAAAGGCGCAAATCCCCACGTTCTTATAATGACGGCGACGCCCATACCGAGGACGTTGGCGCTGACGGTCTATGGAGATCTCGATATCTCTACGATGAAAGAGCTGCCGAAAGGGAGGAAGCCGATAACCACATATTGGGTCGAGGAAGAGAAGAGGGACCAGATGTATGGATTTATCAGAGAAGAGCTGATGAACGGGCGCCAGGCGTATATTGTATGTCCGTTAATAGAGGATAAAATCCGAAATCCGAAATTCGAAATCCGAAATGTAAAAAATACATTTGAAGAACTGAAAAATAAAATTTTTACCGAATATGAAGTAGGGTTGTTGCATGGGAAGATGAGCACCAGGGAAAAAGATAAGGTGATGAAGGATTTTAAAAAGGGAAAGATCGACCTGCTAGTATCGACGGTAGTCATAGAGGTGGGCATAGATATCCCGAACGCGTCTGTGATGCTGATAGAGAATGCGGATAGGTTCGGCCTGTCGCAGCTGCATCAGCTGCGCGGCAGGATCGGGCGAGGCAGCCACGAATCGTATTGCATACTGCTCGCCGATCCCAAGACGGACGCCGGCGCCGATAGGCTCAAGGCCATAGAGGGGACGCTCGACGGCTTCGAGATAGCTGAGGCGGATATGGACCTACGCGGCCCGGGCGAGATATTCGGCACCAGGCAGCATGGCCTTCCCGAGATAAGGTTCGGAAATCTGGCAAAAGATTTCGGTATAATGGAGCTCGCCAGGAAAGAGGCGTTCGCGCTTATCGAAAAGGACCCGGGCCTTTCGGAAGAACACCACCAATTGTTGAAGAAGAGTTTATATGAGAGGTTTCGTGGGAAGATGGAGTTAATACGGGTAGGTTAGATGAGAATAATAGGCGGAGAGTATAAGAGCCGGTCGATAGCGATGCCGAGAGGCGTTGAGATGCGGCCTACGCAGGATAAGGTCAGAGAGGCCCTATTCAACATACTGGGCGATATCGCCGGCAAAAAGGTCCTTGAGCTCTTTGCCGGCAGCGGCGCGTTCGGTATAGAAGCGATATCGAGAGGAGCCGCAAGCGTCACTTTTGTCGATAATAACTTCTGCTGTATTAAAACTATTAAATCTAATCTGGAATCGCTTGGCGTGCCTGATTCAAAATATAACATAATAAAGGCCGATGCTTTGAAGTTTCCCGCAAAAGCTGCCAATAACCATGAAATGTACGATATCATATTCCTGGACCCGCCTTATTACAGAGATATGGCTAAAAAGTGCTTGATAAATATATATTATTATGATATAGTATCGCCCGTTGGTTTAGTCATAGTGGAACATTTTAAAAAAGACGCGCTCAGTGTGGAGCTTGAGCGCCTTGTTTTTGTAGACGAAAGACGATACGGCGATACGGTAATTACGATCCTAAGAAGAACCTTATGAAGAGATCCAGGATAGCTGTATACCCCGGAACATTTGATCCTGTCACGTACGGGCATATAGACATAATCAAAAGAGCCGCCAAGATATACGATAAGGTGATAGTGGCTGTAGCTCACAATGAGGATAAGGGCCCTCTATTCAGCGTTGAAGAGAGGGTCTCTATGCTTAAGGATTCGGTGAGACCTATAAAGAACGTCGTCGTGGACGATTTCAACGGCCTCGTTGTGGATTATGTCAGGAGCGTGGGCTCGCGCGTCATGATACGGGGATTGCGCATGATATCGGATTTCGAATCCGAGTTCCAGATGGCTTTGACGAATAGAAAGCTGTCGGGAGATATCGAAACTATCTTCATGATGCCCAATGAATCGTATTCATATATTTCGAGCAAACTGATGAAAGAGGCCGCAAGGCTCGGCGCCGATGTAAAAAATTTCATCCCGAAAAAAGTACAGATCTTATTGAAGAAGAAATTAACGTAAGTTTACGGAGGGGAAATTGGATATTCTTGAACAGATAAGGGAGCGCGCAAAGAAGAATTTAAAGAGAATAGTTCTGCCTGAGAGCGAAGACTCCAGGACGATGGAAGCGGTGGAATGTATTTTGGATAAAAGAATAGCTAAGCTGGTAGTTGTGGGCGACGATCCGGTAAGAAAACAGATCAAGTCCAAGAATAGTTCATATGTCGAGGTGATAGATCCGAAGAGCTATAAAGGTATCGACAGCATGGCTTCCGAATATTACGAGATACGCAAGCTAAAAGGCATAACTCCCGAAGAGGCGCGCAAGACCGTGTTGACCGACTACCTGACTTTCGGCGCCATGCTTGTGAAAGAAGGGGCCGCGGACGGATTTGTGGCGGGCGCAAGCCACACCACGCCGGACGTTATACGCGCGGCATTGAGGTGTTTAAGCATAGATAAGGATATAGGCGTTGTTTCCGGAGCGTTCCTGATGGAAGTGCCGAATTGCGTTTACGGAGAAAAAGGCGTATTCATATTCGCGGATTGCGGGGTCAATCCTTCGCCGAACGCCAGGCAGCTGGCGGGCATAGCGGTCGCTTCCGCGACGCTCTTCCAGAAACTTGTGGGCAAGCGGCCCGCGGTGGCCTTCCTGAGTTATTCCAGCAAAGGCAGCGCTGAAGGCGAAATGGTAGATAAGATGAGGGAAGCGGTAGGCAAGGCGAAAGAGATAGCTCCAGACCTCCTGATAGATGGAGAGTTCCAGGCCGATAGCGCGATAGTGCCGGAGATCGCGAAGATAAAATGCGGCGATAATCCTGTGGCGGGGAAAGCCAATGTATTGATATTCCCGAACCTCGACTCAGGGAATATTTCGTATAAACTGACGCAGAGGCTCGCCAACGCGAGGGCCGTAGGGCCGCTCCTTCAGGGATTCAGAAAGCCGGCGAGCGATCTATCGAGGGGATGCAGCGCGGAAGATATCGTCGATGCTGTTGCGATCACGGCTGTAAGGGTTTAAGCTTAAATATGCTAATACTGGTCATAAACTGCGGGAGTTCATCCGCCAAGTATCAATTGTTCGATCTGGCTAAGCACCGTTCTTTGGCAAAAGGATTGATAGAGCGTATAGGCCAGCCCGGCCACTGCGAGAACCACTACGAGGCGATAGCTCTTATAGTCGATGCCCTCACGGATAAAAGAACGGGAGCGATAAGATCGAAGGACGAAATAAGCGGCATAGGCCACAGGGTGGTCCACGGCGGAGAGGAATTCAAAACATCCACGCTCATAACCGGCAAAGTCATAAGATCGATAGAGAAGTACGCCGAGCTTGCCCCTCTGCATAATCCGCCGTCGCTTTCTGGGATAAAGGCGTGTCTCGATATATTGAGGGGCATACCGCAGGTGGCCGTCTTCGATACATCTTTCCATCAGACTATGTCCGAGAAGGCTTTTCTTTATGGCCTGCCTTACAAATACTACGAGAAGTACGGTATAAGGAAATACGGCTTTCACGGGACGAGCCACAGATGGGTGGCCAAAGCCGCGGCCAGGGAATTGAAGAGGCCTCTTGAACGCCTGAAGATCATTACATGCCATCTGGGCAACGGCTGCAGCATGACGGCCGTTGATAGAGGCAAGTCTGTAGATACGACCATGGGATTCACGCCTCTTGAAGGGCTTCTGATGGGGACGCGTTCCGGAGACCTCGACCCGGCAGTAGTCTTTTATCTGACGGAGAAAGAGAAACTGTCGCCTCATCGTATAAGCGATATCCTGAATAAAGAGAGCGGACTTTTGGGCATATCGGGCGTAAGCAATGATATGCGCGATCTTCTGAAGGCGTCGAAGAGCGGGAACGCCAAAACGTCTGTGCGCGCGAAATTGGCCCTGGAAATATTTATATACAGAATAGAAAAATATATCGGCGCTTATCAGGCGGCTATGAAGGGGCTTGACGCTGTGGTCTTCACGGCAGGGATAGGAGAACATAATCCCTGGCTGATCAGCAGGATAAAGAAGGACCTGAAGAACGTGGTCAAAAACAAAGCGAAGTTCCTTGTGATACCTACAAATGAGGAACTCTTGATCGCAAGGGACACTTACGAAATAATCGAGAAAGGATAAATTCATGGCACTGCCAAAGAGGAAACACTCGAAATCGAGACGCGACAGAAGAAGGTCAGCTAACAGTAAGCTATATACTTCGAATCTGTCTGTATGTTCTAATTGTAAAAAGCCCGCCCAGCCGCACAGGGTATGCCCGCATTGCGGATACTATAAGGGCAGGCCGGTCGTTATTATTAAAGTGAAAGAAAAGAAGAAGTAAGAGGACGCGATGAAGATAGTATTGGATGCGATGGGCGGCGATAATGCGCCCGCGGTGGAAGTAGAGGGGGCGATACAGGCTGTTCAGGAATTTGGCCATGACCTCGTGCTCGTCGGTGACGAGGGCCGTATCAGAAAAGAGCTGGAGAAGCACGGTTTCTCATCGGAGAAGATCACGCTGAAACACGCGTCAGAGGTGATAGAGATGCATGATCCGGCGGCTCTATCCGTAAGGCGTAAACGCGATTCTTCTATAGTAGTAGGACTGGATATCATCAAGAAAGACCAGGCGGACGCTTTTGTAAGCGCCGGTAATACCGGGGCGGTGGTCTGCGCGGCCACTCTTTCGTTAAGATTACTGCCCGGCATCGAGAGGCCGGGTATAGCGATAGTCATCCCGACACTGAAGGGCACCTCTCTTATAATAGATGTGGGCGCGAATATAAATACGAAGCCGATACATCTTCTGCAATACGGAATAATGGCGGACGCGTATTCGCGGTATCTGCTGGGAAAGTCGAGCCCCTCGGTTGGATTATTGAGCGTAGGCGAAGAGGAGAGCAAGGGGACGGAGTTCATCAAAGAGGCGCATACTTTATTGAGCGAATCAAAACTGAATTTCACGGGCAACATAGAGGGCCGCGACGTTTACGCGGGAAAGGTCGATATCATATTGTGCGACGGATTCGTCGGCAATGTCATATTGAAGATATCTGAGAGCGTGGCCGATACTATAATGCAGTCGTTGAAGCAGGAGATAAAAGCCGATTTTCTTGCTACCAT
>Ga0209777_10001849_pt1 | contig 29221 bp, 19 predicted proteins | sample FrelakmetHBP12HB_FD_187147 | JGI IMG/M metagenome (GOLD analysis project Ga0209777, IMG submission 187147) | Freshwater lake sediment microbial communities from the University of Notre Dame, USA, for methane emissions studies -HBP12 HB (SPAdes)... | ecosystem: Environmental > Aquatic >...
TTAGCGGCCAATGGCCTACTTGTCACTCAGCCAGGTCGGACCATAGTTTATATCGACTTTTTGCGGCACATCTAATTTTATTGCACTGGTCATTGCCTTTGCTATCCACTGTGCATGCTTGTCGGCTTCGGCAGTCGGCAGCTCGAAAACAAGCTCATCATGAATCTGAAGAATCAGTTTCACCGGAAGCTGCTCGGTTTCGATTTTTCGCTGGATGTTTATCATAGCCACTTTTATCAAATCCGCAGCAGAACCCTGGATTACCGCGTTCACTGCCAGTCGTTGAGCCTGTGCTCGCTTGTTGGCGTTTTTACTTTTCAGATTCAGAATTTTCCGCCAGCGGTTCAAAATAGTTTCAGCATAGCCTAAGCGTTTGGCTGACTCAATCACGTCATCCATAAATTTGCGAATCGAACTATAGCGGGCAAAATAGTCGTCGATGAACTTTTTTGCCTCAGCCTGGCTTATCCCAATCGAACGAGATAGTCCAAACGCTCCCTGTCCGTAAATAATACCGAAGTTAACAGCCTTACAGCGTGAACGCATCTCGCTGGTCACCTCTTCAATCGGAACATCAAAAATCTGTGACGCGACAAAACGGTGAATGTCCTGCCCTGCAGCAAAAGCCTTTTTTAGTGCCTGGTCACCCGAAAAATGCGCCAGCAGCCGCAGTTCAATCTGGGAGTAATCCGCACTGAGAATACAGTCGGTTTTGTTCTTGGGGATAAACGCCGAGCGAATTTTCCTGCCAAGTTCCGTACGGATAGGTATATTTTGCAGATTCGGGTCGCTCGAGCTTAGCCGCCCCGTCGCCGTAATAGTCTGGTTGAACGAAGCATGAACTCGGCCGGTCCTCGGATTGATTAACAAACCAAGTTTGTCTACATAGGTATTTTGCAATTTGCTTAGCTGGCGGTATTGAAGAATCAGCTCGATAATCGGGTGCTCTTCGGCCAGCTGCTCCAGAACCGCCGCATCGGTACTGCGCCCTGACTTACCGACTCGAAACGACCGCAGATTGAGCCTGTCGAAAAGAACTTCCCCAAGCTGTTTTGGAGAATCGATATTAAACACCATGCCGGCCTGTTCGTAAATCTGCTCTATCAGTTTTTTAATCTCAGAACCGATTTGGCCCGACATCTTCCTTAGTAGTCCCGTATCAAGAGAGACACCGTTGTATTCCATCGTCACCAGAACTGAAACCAGAGGCATTTCGACCTCTTCGAACAGCTTTTTTATAGCTGGTTGTTTTTCGAGCCGGTCTTTCAAATAATTATAAAGCTGAAAAGTTATATCTGCATCTTCGCCGGAATATTCACAAGCAGCAGCCGTATCGACCATATCAAAAGTAAGCTGATTCCTGCCCTTCCCAATAAGTGATGAAATTGGTATATCTTCATAATTCAGAAAATCGGCTGCCATATTATCCATCGAATGACTGCTCCGCTCCGGGTCCAGACAATAAGACGCAACCATCGTATCGAAGTAGACACCTTTTATGGGCATGCGGGCATTTTGCAGTATGAGCATGTCGTATTTTATATTCTGGCCGATTTTCCTGATATTTTCATCCGCCAATATTGGTCCAAGCTTCTGACGAACCATGCTTACATCAAGCCGTTTCGCACCCAATGGCCCTTTCACCGGCAGATAAAAAGCCTTGTGCTCCTGCCACGAAAAACTGATACCAACCAGTTCCGCCCGCATTGCATCGAGAGATGTGGTTTCAGTATCAATCGCAAATAGCCTCTGCTTGCTCAGGCTGGTTAAAAAACTGTCAAACTTCTCCTGTGTATCTATGAGCTGATAATCGTGACTGATTGTTTTAGCACTGGCCGGCTTGCCAAGCTCCTGCACAACTGCCGGTTTTTCAACCGGCCTCCTTTCAGCTCCTGCCGTGTCTGTCAAACCTAATTGCGTCAGCAGTCGGCTGAAGCCAAGCTCATTGAAAATCAGGCCAAGCTTCGCTTCGTTGAACTTCTTTACGGCAAAAGCATCATAATCAATTTCGAGCGGTACATTACAATCAATTGTAACTAAAGTCCTGCTTAGATTTATTTTATCCTTAAACTCGCGCAGATTATCTCCGCGTTTACCTTTTACTTCATCGACATGCTTATAAAGATTTTCGATAGAGCCGTATTCTCGTATCCAGTCCAGTGCTGTCTTTGGGCCGACATCTGGTATGCCGGGGACGTTGTCCGATTTATCCCCCTGCAGGGCGAGAACCTGAAGAAATTGCTCAGGAGTAACCTGCATTTCTTCGACCATCCTGCCGGCATTCATTGCAGTATCCGTCTTAAGGTCAAAAGTACTTACATGTTCGCCGAGCAATTGGAGAATATCTTTATCTTTCGAGCAGATTAAAACATCATAACCCTCGGCAGAGACCTTTTTGGCCAGCGTGCCTATTATATCGTCTGCCTCGAACCCATTCACCCTTAGCATGGGAATATTCATCGCCTCTAAAATCTGCTCGATTCGCCTTATCTGTCCCGGCATGTCGTCCGGCATCGGTGGACGGTGAGCTTTGTATTCGGAATAAATTTTAGTTCTGAAAGTCGGAGTTTTGCTGTCCATAGCAACCACCAGCATATCCGGATGCTGACGCTGGATAAGACCTAAAATGGTCATCGTGAAAATATAAGTAGCTTTGGTCGGCTCGCCTGACGGGCTGGTCAGCTGCTGACGCATCGGCGCATAGTAAGCAGCATATATATGAGCATGTCCATCGATTATGTAAAGTTTCTTCGCCATCGACAACAACCTGGGTTCTAAAACAACCTGTACCTCACGTAGCCGCCAGTCTATTTATTCGCTCATTCACTGTCAAGCTAATGTCGGTTCAAATGCCTACTTCAACGAAAGTTCAATATACGGCTGACCTGTCTTGTATAAACGCAGGCGATTTTGAATCTCCTCAGCAAGCTTTTTTTGCCCCTCAGAGTTGGCCAATTCGACCGCCTTTCCGGCTGTTTGTATAGCTTTTTCGAATTCTCCGGCTGCAGCATAAGCCGCTGCCAACGCATCCATTAGTTCCGGACGTTTGTAATTGGTAAGCTCACAAGCCTTTTGGGCATATTCAAGAGCCTGAGATGGGTTCCTGAACCTGGTCTCTTCGGTGGTAGCCAAAATCCATGCAAGGTCGTTAAGTACCTCAACTCGATTAGGTTCAAATTGTAATATCTTTTGATATTGGCCGATAGCAGCCTCAATTTTTCCCATTTCAAATAAAGTATGCGCCAAGCTGAGCCTTGCCAACAGATAATCAGGCTTCAATCGCACAGCTTCGGCGCAATGCTTGAGACTGAGTTCAGGTTTGCCCAGTCGATAATAAACCGCTGCCAGATTGTAATGTGCGTCCGACCAATCCGGTTTTACTCTCAAGGTTCTTTCAAAATACCTTGCTGACTGCTCGTATTGACCTTTCTTGGCCATCGCCAGCCCCAGACTGTAATTGGAGTTTGGATAATCGGGCTCAAATTGCAGTGCCTTTTGCCATTTTTCAATAGCCTGGTCGATTTTGCCCTGGTCACTCAAAACTGCACCAAGATTATTCAGTGCCTTGACATAATCGGGTTTTAGCCGCAGCGCTTGTTCATAGTACTGGACAGCTCTATCAAGCTCACCTTTATAAGTGTATGACAGACCCAAATAATTATACACATCCGGCCAATCCTTCTTTAGGGAGATTACTTCGTTAAAGATTGTGGCGGCCTGCTCGTTTTTACCCATATCCAGATATGCTCTGCCCTTATTGTTAAGAGCTTTATAATATTTCGGATTGATTAGCAGAGCCTTGTCAAAGTATATAATCGCCTCATCAATTTTTTTTTGCTCAAGCAGCTCATTGCCGATTTTGTCATACATGACAAAATTATTTTTCGTCACCTTAACAGCATGCTCAAACAGGGCAAGACTGCTTTGCCAGTAACGCACCTGCGATCTTGTAACAATCAAAAGAGCTGCCAGTGCCGCCGCTGCGGCTATGGATAGACATGTTTTTTGATACCGGTGCCTGGAGAAAAGCTCACTGGCGCCCCATGCAACCATAATAAAAATGCCAATCGACGGCAGATATGTATAGCGGTCGGCCATGGATTGTACCCCTACCTGCACCATGCCGATAACCGGCACAAGAGTGCCGAGATACCACAGCCATCCTGTTATCAGATAGCGATGTCGCCGGCCGATATAAATTATCGCTGCCGATGCAACGACCACTATCACAAAACAGGTTATCGACTGCCAGATCGATAACTCGTGATATGGATACAAAACCGCCAGCGGCCTCGGATAAAACAGCTTGCCTATATAGCAAATATAAGAAACTACAGCATTACCTATGCGCAAGCTCAATGGCAATTGCTTACCCATAGTCATTGCTCCGGCAGACTTTTGAATAATAAACGTCACTACGCTCGAAGCGACCACAAGGATAAATAAAGGAATCTTTTCGACAAGCAAATGCCATGCTGTAACTTTTAGCCAGCATGTATCTCCAAGCTTCGATAATCGGGTTGCTCCTCTCGTATCTTTTTGCTGCTCGTTAAAACGGCCCAGCGGCCAATAATCCAGTAAGAGCAGCACAAATGGCAAAGTTACAAGCATAGGTTTAGCCATCAATCCCAGAGCAAGAGCAAAAACCACCAGCAGATACCTTCCGATGTTCGGTTTCCTGGTATATCTAATATAAAAGGCTATAGTCAACATCCAGAAAAAGCTGCTCAGCATATCTTTTCGTTCAGCCGCCCAGACAACCGATTCGACATGGATAGGATGCAGTGCAAAAGCACCTGCCACAAATACACTGGGCCAGAGACAACCTGTCATCTCTTTCAGAACCCAAAAAAGCAGTAACGTATTTGTTATATGCAGCAACAAACCGCTCAGATGATGCCAGAAAGGGTCAAGACCGAAAAGCTCGTAATCCAGTATATGGCTCAGCCAAGTCAGCGGATGCCAATTGCCTGCATGTGTAGTGGTAAACGCCCAATAAACAGCTTCACGGCTTAACCCACCTTTAACATGCGAGTTGTCGGTAATGTAATCATCGTCATCGTAGGCGACAAATCCGTTGTGACGCACCGGCTCAAAGGCTATAATAGTAGCCGCGACCAGTACCACACAAATTAGAAGAATTTGTAACTTGTTATGCATTAGCTGCCTTAGCTTTTTGGTTCAATTATTCGAAATTAACATAAAGTTCAACAAGCTCATCGATTACCACCTTGCCCGCCGCCGTGAAGCTTTCCGGCTTTGTACTGTTGCAGTCGTTCTCCAATCTTCCCTGCCAGCTCTTGTTGCCCGGAAGAGCTGGCTAATTCTATCGCCTTATGAATGGTCTCTATCGCCCTGGGAAAATCACCGGCATCGGCATAAATATCTGCAACCGCCTGCAGCTGCTCAACGGCCAGGTCGAACCTGCCCTGACGATAATAAACTGCTCCGAGTTTATTACGAACCTCAAGCCAATCGGGTTTTATTCGCAGGGCTTCCGTGAAATACAAAACAGCATCATCGAGCTTGCCTTGCTCAAGAAATACTCTGCCTATAAGCCCATAGCCTTCCGAAGAACCGGGCCTTATACGCACAAATTCCTTAAACTGCACCAAAGCTTCATCATACCTGCCCTTCTCGCAAAGAGAACAACCATAATTCTTGTGTATCATGTAATTATCTTTAGTTGCCGAAAGAGTATGCTCATACAGGATAATGTTATTTTGCCAGTAACGTACCTGCGCCCGTGTGCAAACTACCATACCGACAAGTAGTAACCCAGCTAATATCACAAACACAGTTCTGCAATATCGCCACCTGTCTGAAAGTTCGGCAGCACCCCAGGCAGCCATAATAAAAATCCCAATCGACGGCAGATATGTATAACGATCCGCCATGGCCTGTGTACCAACCTGTATCAGACCAATCACAGGGACCAAAGTCCCAAGATACCACAGCCAACCCATCGCAAGATAACGTCGCCGCCTCAAATAAATTACACCTACTGACACAATCATCAATATTATAAGGCAAACCACTATTTGCCATGTCGGCAAACTATCGCGTGGATGAGGATACAATACCGCCAAACGGCTCGGATAAACCATTTTGACAATATAGTCCAGATAGGAAACCAAAGCATTTGCTATCCGGAATCTAAAAGGCAAAATATCAGGTTGCGCTACCGCTCCGCCGCCCTGCTGAACTATAACGGTAATAACACTTGAAATGCCGGCAAGAACGAATAAAGGAATCTTTTCTACAATCAAATGCCTGGTGGAAAATTTCCGGCTGCTGAACCGGCCCAGAGGCCAATAGTCCAGCAGGAACAATACAAACGGCAATGTCACCAGCATGGGCTTGGCCATCAGGCCCAGGCAGAAAAACAAAAGTACCAGCAGATATTTCCATACACCAGGCCATTTTGCATATTGCACATAAGCGGCCATGGTCAGCATCCAGAAAAAACCGCTCAAAACGTCTTTCCGCTCAGCGACCCAGGCCACAGACTCGACGTGCAAAGGATGCAAAGCAAAAGCCGCTGCGACAAAAGCACTGGGCCAAACCTGGCCGGTCATCCTTTTAAAAACCCAGAACAATAACAAAGTATTAGCGATATGAAAAAATAAATTGGTCAGATGATGCCACAAGGGATTCAGTCCGAAAAACTGGCAATCGGTCATGTGACTTATCCATGTCAGCGGATGCCAGTTACTTGCGTAAGAGCTGGTAAAAGCCCAGCGAATTGATTCTGCAGTCAATCCACTTTTGACTTGCGGATTCTCAATAATGTATTGACCATCATCATAGGCAAACTCGCTTTGGCGAACTTGCTCAAAAGCAACGATAATGGCCAAAGTCAGAACAACATAAATCAAAACAATATACAGTTTGTTTCGCAGCCGTTCCGTCACGAGGGAAATAACCTCGATTTAATTAAATTCATTTTCGCCAGGCGATATTTTATCGCGGTTAGCAGACAGCCGAATCCATACTTTATGCTGCGCCCAAAATTAATAGAAGAGGCTTGTTCAAAATAGCTGGTCGGACAACTAACCTCTGCTATTCTGTAACCGGCCCACAGAATCTGTACGAGCATCTGATTATCAAATACAAAATCGTCGGAATTTTCTTGTAGCGGCAGCTTCTCCAGAAGCTCCCGCGAGAAAGCCCTGTAGCCGGTGTGGTATTCTGACAGCTTTGCTCCTGTCATAATATTCCCGAAAAGTGTCAGAAACCGGTTCGAGATATATCGCCACCACGGCATCCCCCCTTTTAGAGCATATCCTCCCAGAATGCGCGAACCCAATACGCAGTGATAAAGACCATTACCAATCATCGAAGTCATTGCAGGAATCAGCTTCGGCGTATATTGGTAATCGGGATGGACCATGATTACAATATCTGCTCCTGTCTCCAGCGCCAGCTTATAGCAGGTCTTCTGGTTAGCACCATAACCTTTATTCTCAGGATGAACATGAACTGTGGTCTTTGGCAGCTTTCGGGCTATTGTCACCGTGTCATCATTGCTGGCATCATCAACCACAATAACCTGGTCCACTATCTGCTGGGCCATGACCTCATCATACGTCCGGCGAAGTGTCCCTCCAGCGTTGTAAGCCGGCATTACCACAATGACTTTTTTGTCTGTAAACATCTTAATTTCTCCGTCTAAAGTATAAATCTTGTTCACTTAAATGCAAAAGCTTTTATTATTTACTCAAAACTGAGTTTCGCTGCCGTACACTGCATCCCTCTCAATTCAATTGCTTTTCGCTGCTAAATTTGGTAGTAAGCATATCTTCATGATATGTGTAGAAAATAGAATCAGGAATGGAAACGGTTAACACAAATTCTCAAAACATGCACGGCGTAAAGCTGATGCTGCGCGCCCTGCGATATAGAAACTATCGGCTCTTTTTCATAGGCCAGGGAACTTCCCTAATAGGTACGTGGATGCAGCAGGTCGCCATGAGCTGGCTTGTCTACCGCCTGACTAATTCAGTCCTTCTTCTCGGCGTTGTAGGTTTCGCCAACACGATATCAACATTTATCCTCGCTTTATTTGCAGGTGTGCTCGCGGATAAATGGAGCAAATATCGCATCCTTGTAGTCACGCAAAGCTTGTCTATGCTGCAGGCTCTTATTCTGGCTCTGCTCGTTTTGACACACAATATAGAAATTTGGCACATTATGGTATTAAGCGTTTTCATAGGCCTAATCAATGCTTTCGATATTCCTACAAGGCAGGCTTTTATATACGAATTAGTTGATAACAAAGAAGACTTACCTAATGCTATCGCGCTTAATTCTTTAATTTTCAATGCCGCTCGCCTGGCAGGCCCTTCCATCGCCGGCATCCTGATTGCAGCATTCGGCGAAGGTATTTGTTTTCTCATCAATTCAATAAGCTTTCTGGCTGTTCTGGCAGCACTGATGGCAATGAAACTTACTCGTCAAAAACCAACCGGACATCAGGGGCCTATTTTGAGTGGTTTGAAAGACGGGATGGTCTATGCATTCAGCTTTGTGCCAATAAGAGCCATTCTGCTGTTGTTGGCGATGGTTAGTCTGGTCGGCATGCCCTACGCTGTCTTGATGCCTGTCTTCGCAAGGGATATCCTCCATGGCGGCCCCATAACGCTGGGATTTCTCATGGTAGCCGTTGGCATCGGCGCGCTTATTGGGGCATTATATCTTGCTTCACGAAAAACAGTACGCGGGCTTGGAAAGGTTATAGTTATTGCGATAAGCATTTTGGGCAGCGGCGTTATCGCGTTTTCTTTTTCAAAACTCTTATGGCTCTCGCTGACTTTGATGCTCCTGACAGGCTTTGGCATGATGGTGCAGATGGCTTCAATCAATACCATTTTGCAGACGATTGTCGACGATGACAAGCGAGGTCGCATCATGAGCTTCTATACAATGGCATTCATGGGCATGTCAGCATTAGGCAGCTTGTTGGCCGGCAGCCTGGCACATATATTAGGTGCTCCGCATACTCTGCAAATAAGCGGTTTTCTATGTATTATCGCCGCTATGGTCTTCTGGACTAAACTGCCTGTGATTCGAGAAAAGGTCCGGCCGATATATGTACGCAAAGGTATTATTCCACAGGTAGCAGCAGGAATTGGAACCGTTACACAATTGACCATACAAACAAAAGAATAAGCAGAGGCAGCTGAGTATCTAGTTTTTCACATCTTTGCAGGTTTGGCAAATAACCCGCAACTTTGCTCTTTTCCTTCTTCAACAACTTTTCAACAGCCGGATATTCTTGACAGCCTCTCATTCGCATTTTATCATACCGGTTTTGCTGTCTGTTTGATAATTGGACAAGAGGTTTCTTAGATGTTCGAAAAGGTCGATTCTAACTGCGGGCATATTGCTCTTGAGCACCGTATTCTTAAATGGTGGCAGGATGTGAAAGCTTTTGACAAGCTGCGAAAGAAAAACGCAGGCAAAAAACCCTGGTCTTTCCTCGATGGCCCCATCACTGCCAACAATCCTATGGGCGTCCACCACGCCTGGGGCAGGACCCTTAAGGACTGCTACCAGCGATACCATGCCATGAAAGGCCATGAGCTGCGATATCAGAACGGCTTTGACTGCCAGGGATTATGGGTTGAGGTCGAAGTCGAAAAAGAGATGGGTTACGCAACAAAAGCTGACATACAGCGAGCGGGACTGGAAAACTTCATCAATCGTTGTAAGCAGCGAGTGGAAAAATACTCGAAGGTTCAAACTGAACAATCTATTCGCCTCGGTTACTGGATGGACTGGAGCAACAGCTACTACACAATGAGCGATGAGAATAATTATACCATCTGGGAATTCCTCAAAAAGTGCCACAAACGCGGCCTGATTTATAAAGGCCTCGACGCGATGCCATGGTGCCCACGTTGTGAAACAGCCATCTCGGAGCAGGAGAGAAAAGAAGGCTACAAAAATGTTGAGGATATCGCTGTTTATATTCGACTGCCCTTACTCGAACGAGAAAATGAATACCTTCTCGTTTGGACTACTACCCCCTGGACTTTGGCCGCGAACGTGGCCTGTGCGGTCAATCCCAATCTCAAATACGTCAGGGTACAACAGGATGGCAATATATATTACCTGGCAGAGTCCCTCGTAGCGGTGATGAAGGAGAAAGGCCCATACACAATCGCGGGTAATATCAGCGGCAAAGATTTGGTGGGCTTGAAATATAAGGGCCCTTTTGATGAGCTGGAAGCAGTGCAAAAAACCTTCGCCCAAAAAAATTACACACATCGCGTAATTGAATGGGAAGAAGTCTCGGCTGGTGAAGGCGTTGGCATTGTTCACATCGCTCCTGGCTGCGGTAAAGAAGACTTTGAACTCGGTAAAAAACTCGACCTGCCGGTTCTGATGCCGATCGACGAATGCGGCAATTATCTAACTGGCTACGGTTTTCTGACCGGCGAAAATGCATCCAGGGTCGCTGATGAAGTCTTCGAATCTCTTCGAAAAAAAGGCCTCTACTACAAGAAAGAAAAATACCAGCACGATTATCCTCATTGCTGGCGGTGTTCAACACCCCTTTTGTTCCGTGCCGTCGATGAATGGTATATCAATATGTCCTGGCGAAACGAAATAATGGAAATTGCCAAAAAAATCCGCTGGCTGCCGGAATGGGGTTTAGACCAGGAGCTGAATTGGCTGGAGAATATGAGCGATTGGATGATTAGCAAAAAACGCTTCTGGGGCCTGGCTCTGCCTATCTTCGAATGTCAATGCGGTCACTTCGACGTAATCGGCGGTAAAGATGAGCTAAAAGAAAGAGCCGCACAAGGCTGGGAAAATTTCCAGGGACATTCTCCTCATCGGCCATGGGTCGATGCGATAAAAATCAAATGTGATAAATGCGGCAGGCTGATGAGCCGAATTCCCGATGTGGGCAATCCATGGCTCGATGCCGGAATCGTACCTTATTCCACAGTCAAATACAAAAGCGACCCCGAGTACTGGAAAAAGTGGATACCCGCCGACCTGGTACTGGAGTGCTTCCCGGGACAGTTTCGCAACTGGTTCTATGCCCTGCTCTCGATGAGCACAATGATGGAAGGTATTGCCCCCTTCAAAACGCTGCTTGGCCATGCCCTTGTGCGCGATGAACAAGGAAAAGAGATGCACAAATCCACTGGTAACACAATCTGGTTCGATGAAGCTGTCGAGAAAATGGGGGCTGATATTATGAGATGGATTTACTGCTCGCATAATCCGACAAACAATCTGAACTTCGGCTACGCAATAGGAGAACAGGTTAGCAGAAAAGTCTTCAGCACTTGGTGGAATGTATATAGCTTTTTTGTCAATTATGCTCGTCTGGACGGCTTCGACCCGAACACTAAAGCCGTACCCTACGAAAAATTACAGGACATCGACCGATGGCTGCTCAGCAAACTTTGCGAACTGACTCGCACCGCAAATATGGCTTTGGAAGACTTTAATGTTTTGTCGCTGGTACAACAAGCTGAAGAGTTTATCGAAAGACTCAGTAATTGGTATGTACGCCGAAATCGAAGAAGATTCTGGCGGCCAAAAAACGAGTCCGACCAGGACAAACTTTCAGCATATCAGACTTTATATAAGGTACTCGTAGACCTTTGTAAGCTGCTGGCTCCCGTGGTACCTTTTATGAGCGAAGAGATGTATCAGAATCTCGTAAAATCTGTTGATAATAACGCACCCCAAAGCGTACACCATTGTGAATATCCTCAATTTGACCAGGCCTTGTACAATCAAAAGTTAGCCCGCGACATGGATATGGTAGCTGACATCGTATCACGAACGCTTAGTATTCGCAAAACCAGACAGATTCGGGTCCGTCAGCCATTGCAGCGATTGATTGTGGTAGCCAATGACCAGTCAAAAAAGGTGCTTGAGAGCTTCGAGTCTCATATCCTTGAAGAGTTGAACATCAAGCAGCTTGAATTGGCTGATAGTCTTGATGAGTTTGTCACTTACGAGATTAAACCTAACAGTAAATCCTTGGGGCCAAAATTTGGAAAGGATATCAAGACCATTACAAAGCTGCTGACCGAACAACCGGCTAAAGAGGTAGCCTTGTTGGTTGCTAAAGGTGAAAACCTGACATTGGAAAAAGATGGAAATCGCTGGGAGCTGACACCGGCTGATATTCTTGTTGTGCAGAACTTCGAAAAAGATTTAGTCGTTAGTGATACTGCTGAACCTGTCCTGATAGTCGACACCAAAATCACAAGGCAGCTCCAGCAGGAAGGTTTGGCCAGAGATATTGTACGGCACATCCAACAGATTCGCAAAGAGATTGGGCTTGAGATACAAGACCACATAAACTTGTGCTTTGAAAGTAGTCACGAAGATATTCAAGCTGCGATAAATGAGTATAAAATGTACATCTGCCGGGAAACCTTATGCTGCAATATTGAAAAATCGGACTCCGCAATGGCAACCGATTTTAAAGAGGTCGAGATTGGCGGTACCTCAGTCAAGCTCGCAGTTGCCAAAATTCACTACTAACCGCTGAAAAATGCCGAAACCTCGAACGCAGTTTCTCTTTCTCATAACAGCAGTTCGACCACGCACAAACCATCAGGTGCTTGTGGATTGAATTGACTTTTGCCGGATTTGCTCACAGACCTTTTGGAAAACATCATCTACTGTTATCGCTTCTATTGAATGGGCCGGGTCATTACTCCAGAGCTCCAGTCCCCGCCCGAAAGGCTCAACCGCAGCCAGCGTCTCCGGCCTGCGATACGGGAAAAGTCTTATAGGATTCGATGGTCCGAAAATCATAACCAATGGAACATTTGCTGCCGCAGCTATGTGGCCCGGTCCGCTATCATTGCTTACTACCAGTCTGGCTCCTTTCTGTAAAGCTACAAGTTCACTAAGACTTGTCAGACCGGCAAAGTTCGCTATTCGAACATCGGACAGCATTTTTAGCTTCTCAACAACATCTCTCTCGGATACCGTACCTGTGGCAACTACTGACAAGTCGAACTGTGATGAAATTTTATCTGCCAGTACCGCAAAACGCTCAATGGGCCAGCATTTGTCACTGTGACTGGAGCTCGGCACAAAGACAGCATAGTTATCAGGATTGATATTATGATTGGTCAACAGCCTGCGAACCGAGGCCGCAGATTCACTATCATCAGGCAATACAAACTCCACTGCGATATCGGATGCTCCTGCAGCTTGGACCATCTTCAGATAGTAATCCACCAGATGAATACAATCCTGGTGCTGAACCACCTTATGTGTATAAAACAGATGTCCAAATTCCCTTGCGTTGGCCATTCCAAAACGTTTTTTACAGCCCGACAACCACGCCAAAGAGGCCGTTCTAAAAAGCCCCTGAAAATCAATTATTGTATCGAATTTCCTGCGTCGAAGTCGCCGAACCAGCGATAGAAGTGAAACAAATGCACGAGGATGAAACCAGGCTTTGCCGAGAAACTTGCGGTCAAAAAGAATTGTCTCGTTTAAATGAGGATGGCCTTCAAGCAGACCTGCAAATTCAGGCCGGATAAGCCAGCTTATCTTCGCTTCTGGAAAGTTTCTGCGAAGCGCGCTCAGTGCAGGCAAGGCCAGAACTATATCCCCAAGCGAACTGGGCTTGATTAGCAAAATCTCCTTTAACTTCTTTTCTGACGAATCCATAATTTCGAGATATTGTAAACATCAGCTGAATTTCGAGCAACTGATTATTGATTATTCAAAACCAAATGGTTAAACTGTCGGTCGAAAACTTTCTGTCAGAAAGAAATCATGGAACCAAAAGAACATAAGTTCAACAGAAGACAGTTTCTACGAACAGCAGGCAAAGCTGGTCTGGCGTCGATACTTTTACCTGCTTGCTCCAGGCACAACATAAAACTCCCCGCGCCAGCTCAATACCGCGGCCACCACCACGTTTGCTTTGCCAGCGAAGCAATTCAGCTCGACCCGAATCTGCTGCCTGCAATTCACGCCGCCGGTGTAACAGACGTATGGCTCACTGGTTTTTTCTATGGTCATTGGCCATACCCAATCGAAAACATACACCAGGCTATCAATACCATTGAAAAATTTGGCATGGGGGCGCACATTGTAAATATCCCGCTGGGCCATCCCGGCGATTCGCTCGGTTCGAGGGATGGAAAGATGCCGCTGACACCTCCGGAACACTGGAGCATCGCCGTGCGAACAGATGGTACAACCTATGCCGGAACATCTCTGCACTCCCCTGCTACAGAGGAAAACCAGGCAGCACTTCGTCAATTACAGGCAATAGGGATAAAAAACGTTTTCCTTGACGACGATTTTCGCCTGGCAAGGTTCGCAGGAATTATCGGCGGCTGTTTCTGTGACCGGCACCGCAGAAAATTCCTGGACCTGCACGGCTACAACATGTCAAAATGGAACGAGCTTCTCGGCGATATCAATGACCGAAACCTTAGCCCTATCCTGGAAAACTGGGTCGAGTTCACCTGTGACGAATTGACCGATTCCTTTCGAGCTCAGCAAACTGCCGCTCCTTCAATTCGCCTCGGAATCATGGTCATGTGCCTCGGTTCAGAAAAAGCAGGTATCAGATTGACAGACTATGCAAACTTGCCCTTGAGGGTCGGTGAAGGAGCGTTTAACGACCATGACTTCGCACCTGTCAAAAATAAAACAACCGAACTGTTCAGCGCCTTATTCCACCGCCGCTTTGTCAAACCGGAAAATGCCTTCAGTGAAACTACCGCCTATCCGGTGAATAATCTCTCTGCTGCCAACATCGCCGCCAAGCTCGCCGTACCTCTGCTCGCTGACGTGCGTCACACAATGTTTATGAGCGGCGTAACTCCTTACCCCATTGACCGATGGGAAATAATAGCTCCGGCCATCAGGAACCAGAAGTTTCTAAGAGAAAAAATTGCCGGACACCAGCCGCGAGGTCCTTTTAAACACTACTGGGGTCAGCACAGCCGCTATGTCGGTGACGACAATCCATATAGCCTGTTTCTGGCAATAGGAATACCCTTCGAGGTAACTGAGATACCCGCCGATAACGGCTGGACGTTTCTCTCTGATTTCGATGCCCGTGCCGCACAGGAAGGTTTCTTCAAATCGAACGGAACTGCCTTCGTCTATCGGCCACAGGCCGGTGCACAGTTACCTGCTGGACAGACTGTTGCCGAATCGCTCGAATCACTCTTTGAATTTCGCAGACGCTTAATCCCCCAGCTCAAAGGTATCCCTTATGTCGAAGAAGAAGTCCCGGCAGTCTGTGCATGGTATCCCAGTGTACAGACAGTACTGCTGTGGAACTTGACCGAAGAAAAACAAAATCTGACGGTTAACTTCAACGGCCGCCGACCTGTATACATAAACAGCCTGGAAGTGGCAGCGGTCTCTTTGGTTTAAAATCAGGTAATCTCTGCGATGGTAAAAAAAAGAAAATATATATATGATTTCCCCAGGCCGATGGTCACTGTCGATGCAATAGTCTTTGCTTTTTTCAAAAGCAAGGTAAAGCTCCTGTTGATTAAACGAAAACATGAACCGTTCGAAGGCAAATGGGCTTTGCCGGGTGGTTTTGTTGACCTCAATGAGGAGCTTGAAGACGCTGTAGTCAGAGAATTAGCCGAAGAGACCGGCTTAACTGATGTACCGCTTCAACAATTGCATACTTTTGGCAAATGCGGCAGAGACCCAAGAGGCAGGCAAATCACAATAGCCTTCATGGGTATTGCTAAAAAGGTTCTGAACAAAGTAAAAGCCGGCGACGACGCAGCAAAAGCTAAATGGTTCGACATAGAAAAACTGCCCGGGAATCTTGCTTTTGACCATAACGAAGTGGCTGAGTTCGCCATAACAAAGCTAAAGAGTAAGGCAATATACCGGTCGATTATCACACACCGACCAGGCAAAACTTAGGCATCGCTCGGTGTCATTTTGATTTGCTTGTTAAACATTCGCAGCTGTACATCGATAGCGCTTACAGCCCAGTCGATATAGTGCGGTTTGTGGGCAGGTCCATAGTGCCTTTCATTCAGCAGCCCATCCTGAACGGTACTAATAAACTTCCTTATTGTTTGCGAACTGATAGGAGTAGGTTCTGCAGACCATTTCTTCAGCTCTGCATATTCTTGCTGCAATTTTTTACTTGCCTTTAGCTGCTCAGCGCTTAAATAATCTGCCGGATTGTAGGCCAATTGCAGGCCTTTAAGACATAAAATTAGCGGTTCATAATTAGCACGGTTTTCCAGCCTAATGAATTTGTATTGCTGTATATACGCAGTTGACTGAACCGGCGGTTTGTCAACAATCTCATCGCCTCCCAGATACCATTTGCGCTTGCTGGTCCTGGCAAAAACAAGTTCCTCCCCATACCCGCGTTGTGTTATTTCATCATGGCCCATTCTTGAAATCCAAAATCTGCCGTTTGCCTTCTGCTCAAGGCCTCCGCCAAGCACCAGTAGGCACTTCACGAAACCTAACGGCAGAATTTTTTGCTTACCGATTTGATTCTTACGAAGCTGAAAAGAAAAATGTAAGCTGTGCGGGCGAACCTTATAGAAAACAACAATCTCATGTATCAGTTGGTTTAAAAGCCACGGGTCAGCGGTCGCCGGACGAGACAATTCCCCGGCAATACTAAGCCTGCCCGGTGCCAATTCCAGAAAACCAAACCTGCGACCTTGTTCGCTTGCCCCGCTATGATCATCAATATACCCGCCCAGTTTCCACGACAAAACATCCAGACGAAAATCATAGAAATACCTGAACCCGTCATACATCCGGTCGGCACATGCCGCCTTTTGCGGAATAATAGCATTAGGTCCCAGATTACTCAACTCAATCTCTGCGCCGAGAGGAACAAGCCCAGGCTGAAAGTTAAACCGAATTCGCTCAAGATACGCTCGCGCCACACGCGGGTCAAAAATACTGTCTGACGCATGAACTGCATATTTTACGTAGTCTATCAGGTCATATTTGCGATAGGGCATTAACTCAAGACATTGCCTGACAAATAAATTCACAACAGGCTCGTTGGCGTTAATCATTTGCAATGCCATCAGCAGGCTGACAGACCGCTTGAAATACCTCTCGGAAGTACGAATATGTTCAAGTTCAAAGCGATATTCTAACTGAATTTTTTCATCAAGTTGGTTCAGCAATACTTGTCTCAGTACCAAAACCAGGTAATTATCAATAAAAAGTTTTGCCTGTGGATCCTCATATAAATGCTTTATGCTGGGCCGAGGCCGGTCAAGTTCGTGCTCAAGATAATAATCACTAACCGCATCGCTGCGATAGTGACTTATGACCAAATCACGCTCTGTAGTTGCCAGCAATTCCCTGTCGGCACGGCGCTCCAGTTCGGCATCAACGGTTTGTTCGCCAGGCCGGGTACGCTTTTTAATAAATTCTTCAACACGTTTTCGCAGCCAGAGCTCGTGTATCAGATTAACGTGAAACCTGTCGCCAAAACGCCTTTTCATTGACTCATGACTCGCTAAATAGGCCTGAGCTTCCACAAAACCTTTGGCTGTGTTCACCTGTACCGTCTCTTTGGCGTAACGCCTGCCTTCAAATCTGTCTACCTCACGCATCGCCAACGCAGGTACATCATAAATCACAAAACCTTCTATTCTCGATGTAGCATCTTTAATCGCGTAGAAATACACATTATCAGGACTGACTCTTCGGTAGCCCGAGAGAAAAGCTGGTTCTGCCAATAACAAACCCTCTTCAATTGCAGATGGCTTCAATGCAAAACTTAGACCACTGACAGATTTGAATATCCCTGGCTCGCGAAGTGAACCGTAAACGAACAGGTTGACTTTTATTTCACTCATATTGTGCAGAGAGGTAAAAAGAAAAAACAAATCAACGATGCTTGCCTTTTACCTTTTTATTTTCCTATTCCCTGCTTTCTTTTTGAATTTGCCGGTATAAATTAAACAACTCCTTGAACGCACGAAAAATTACCCTTAAATTCGCACCGGTTTGCTCTCCAGCTGTCCGAGGATAATGATGCACGCCTTTTTGTGTAATAGTATAGCCCTTGAGGACTGCCCTCGCCAGAATTTCGGCATCAATCAGCGCTCCGGTACTTGATAATTTAATATTATCAAAAATTTCTCGTTTGTACAGCTTGAACGCACAATCAATATCTCTGATTTTCATGCCGAATAAAAAGCAAACCAGCTTCGTCCAGCACCAGGCATTGATTTTGCGTATAAAAGAGTCCTGACGATTCAGACGATAACAGCTGACAATATCATATTGTGCAATCAACGGCAGCAGCGGCGGCATCTCCTTGATATCAAACTGGCCATCACCGTCCGTATAAAAAACAAGTTCTTTGGTGGCCGCCTTAAATCCGGACTGCAACGCTGCTCCGTAACCAAGATTAGTAGGATGGTGTACTGCTTTTACCCTCTTGTTTTGGGCAGCTATTTTATCAGCGATTTTACAGGTTGCGTCAAAACTCCCGTCGTCGACAATAATTAACTCAAAGTCAATATTAAGACTTTCCAAAACAGTAATCGCCTGCTCCACGGTCCGGCCAACATTGTCCTGCTCATTATAACACGGCAAAAAAACGCTGATGGAGACAGCACCTTGATAGCTTGAATCGAGTTCCTTTAACGGTGATTCATCCTTTATCACTGATTACCACCTCTTTTTATCAGGCAGTGCTCTTAGTTCTTCGTCAAACTCATCTCGTTTAGCAGCATAAAATTCCACAAGCTTAGTATTTTTCTGTATATTAGCAACTCTCAGCAAATGGCTCGCCGTGTTCCATGCTGCCATAATTTTGTTTTGATAGCCGTCCTCATTAGCCCAAAGATGTTTGTTTTTCACGAACTTATCAAAATAATTCTTGCAGAAATCATTTACAAGAGGCACTAACTCACGATACCTCGTTGCCATCATTACTTCCATCATTGGAGCCTGGGACGGATTTAATTCGAAGGCTTTGATGGCAAAGTCAAAACCCTGTTTTGCAGATTGTTCCTGATCAAGCAGGATATGCGCGATAATAAGGTCTTTGGAGAATTCATTGGGGTAGATTGTTTGCCCGTTAGATATGCCTTCGGAAAGCTCCTTACCCTGAGGCGTTGTTATATCGACAAACAGTTTTTGTTCATTGTCAAAATAGATAAGTGGCCAATTCTGATTATGTTCAAGCCCTCTTACAAAGTCTTTATCAAACTGTTCTCTCGGCATTAAGACTACCCAGACATTATATTTTTTGAACTGCTCATCTAACCATTCCCCAACCTTTACATAATCCCCGGTAGTTAATGAACGTCTTCTTATGCTGGCGTCCTGGACCGTTGGACCACCCTGCATAATTTCTGTCCAAAGCCAATAAGCTTTAGGCTCATAGGCCGCCTGTGCTCTACCGTCCATAAATAGCTGCAACGGGGTTCTTCCATTTGGATCAGGCTCTTGTGCCCATGCTATAAAGCCACCTTCGGTCCAGTAATTATACATTTTACCTTTAATTTTATTCTCTCTTATAAACCTGCAGACGCGAAACGGTTTGAGATGCGACGCAGTCATCCGCATAAATACAGAATTAAATTCACTGTCTGGGGGCCACGAATCTAAATAAACACACTTAAATTTTAATCCCCACCACGTGCCAAAAGCCAAAACCGCTACCGCACCGGCAAGGGTAAAAAACAATTGAAACTTTCGCGGCATACTCGGAACTGTAAATTGCTTTCCTTTGTGAAAGTTCCACGCAGCTGAAATTGTCCTGGTCATCTGGTCGATAAACATCGCTATAACCGGGCATGCCGCGATAGCCGCTATCGGTATAAACCTGCGCGAACGTATCGCCATATAGATAGTCAGTCCGGCTATGGTCATTAACGCCAAATCAAACTTGGGCAGCTCGTATGTTTTAGCCTCGACCGCCTCGTCGTTTTCACAAACCAGCTGACAGAAAATCTTTCGCAGGTAAGGAACCACCAGCCAGACAACAATCGAAATAATATTTATAATATAAACTGTGCCAAATAAATACTCATAGGTTATGTCAAGATTACTTTCATACATCGAACGCCATATCCGTTGCAGATGCAGGAATTGAAAGACGTCCCAAGTCGGTTTAAATTTAAAAGGATTAAAAAGAACAGTCATTAACAATAAGGAAACAACCGCCGTTAAAGCAACAAAAGCGATGTTCCAAGGCTTTATTTCAGCTCTTCTCGAAAACAGTGAACAAATAACACCTGTTATTACGTACACCGGCAATAGAACGAAGGGAAAGATATATCTGCCATTATAGCCGACATCGGCATCGGCCAACCACAACGCAAGCAGTGTTAACAATGCTGCCAAGTAAACAAAATGTACGTTCTTGTAGATACTAAGTAAGAGAATACTAATAAACACAACGCAAAAAACCAGGCTCGCTGCACCGGCGTCAACAAATGAAAAACTGATAAATGTGACCCAGCATACAAGAACTGCCGCTGCCCAGCCGAATACCTTCGAAAGAGTTATGAATAACTTCTTTTGTGACTCGAGTTCGTTCTTTGGTGCCTTCAGAACTTTGGGTTTCAGCAGCCGGCTAAAAAACCACAATATAAGTAAGCCGACGCCCATAATAAAGACTATCAAAAATGGAAAACCTGTGCCGACGGGATTACTCCACGCAAATGCCGGCCACCACTCATGAACATTACGCCACATCTCGGCATGTTTGCTCAAACTAATTAAAAAAGTATGGGTCAGATTTGTTAGATGAAACGGATTAAATATAATCGTTGCCAAAAAGGCCACAAAGCCGGCAGCCACCGTATGATATAGGCCCTTCAGACCAATGGAAATAAACCTCTCGGGAAAAAAGCTCGTCAAAAAGTTCAACACCACGAATGGAACAAGCATTATGAATACATAAATATATCCACCGTGAACATTACACCAAAAAACCGAAATCGGAACAATCAGCCAGATGTATAATATGTTTCGGTACGTGGCAAGAACAAGTACGAGCAGAAACACGGCCACCAACAAATTTGAAAAACCCGCAGGCCGGATATCAAGAAAGGACCTGCCTACAAACATTGCAAAACAGGCAAAAACTGCTGAAAGTGCAGGATTCACCCCTAAAACTCTGCCGGTGTAATAAACACAAATAACTGCCAATATATAAATGGCAAACTTCCAGTAAACAAGAGTATTGAACGAAAACGTATTGGCATCTGCAAAGGGTGATAAAGTGGTTAACCAGTAAAAAATAACATGTGTCAGCCAGTTCTGGTTTACCCAGCCCGTAGGATGCCAGTATCTGACGGCTTCTATGCCGGCTTTATTCGTAATCCATTGGGCCCAGCCGGGCCAGGTCTTGATATCTTTTTCAGTCGGCCCTGCCTTGTGTGAGTTTGCGCTGAACGGCTCTACCGTGTTCACACCATGGTTGACAAAATGCCGACCGCACGCCATCGCAACCCACGTATCACCAGCACCAACCATATGTGTGCTCGCATGGAGGGCAAAAATAATCATCCCCACCCAGCCTAAAATCATCGGCCAGCCCGACAACGCAACCCGCTGTTTCGTCTTTATTAACTCAGACATTTCTACTCCCATTACTTTTATCTGCTTATTCAGGCAAATTGGCAAAACTCAGACGTATATTATTTCACAGCCAAATGATAAACCTTAAGCTATATATCGTCAAGAACGGAAATCTCGTTGTCTTCTTAAAACTCAAAGAACAATTTCACTCTCGACAGGATGTCCCCCATCCTTTGATTTCTGCATATACATGCACTCTGACTACTGCTTGCCGCAGCGATTCACGTAGTTCGTATCTTCGACAAGCGTACTGTTCTGGTCGGCAAGTACGCAGCGGGTTGGCCTGTCGTTCAGGTCCGCTATCGTTACATTTGAAGGCCCAGAGGGACCATAATTTGGTACGAATATTAAGGCCAAAATCACTACTGCAGCGACCGCTGCACCAAATCTCCATACTCTTGCCCACCATTGAACCCGGCTTTCTCCCGAAGCCCCTGCCTCACTATCTGGAATCCTTGCAAAAAGTTTTGCTTTTAGTGTCTCAGGAATTCTTACTCCTGGAAGGCATCGAAGCTCTGCCTCTAATGACTCTAATTTCATATCTTTCCATTCCTGCTCTTGATTTCCTGCCATTGTTATACCCTGCCAGTTAATGATGCCTTTAATCTTTTCAATGCTTGGCTTGTTCGCCACTTAGTTGTCCCAACTGGTTCATCCAACACTTTTGCCATCTCTCGAAAACTAAGTTCCTGAATGTAATGTAGCACAATCACTATATAGTCAGACCACTCTAAATCTTGTATCGCCTCGCACAAAAAACCTATGTGCTCATCAACTGTTACTTGGTACAGCGGATTCAAAGTTTCCGGCACATCATAATTCTGTTGTCTCAGCTCATTTATTAAAGCACTCTGACGTTCGAGCTTGCGTTTCGAATCAACAAACTTGTTATAAGCAATCTTGTGCAGCCACGTTTTTAATGACGCTCGCCATCTATAACGTCCAATGTTGGCCCACGCGGAAACGAATGTCTCCTGAGTCAGGTCCTCAGCAAGACTTGAATCGCCGGTCAAATACGCCATGAAACGATAAATTGACTGGTAGTGCTGACATATTACAGCCTCGCAGCTCTCACGCCACCCCGCACGATTATCTTCCGGATTCTGTCGTTCCCATCTGCGCCGCACTCATATCTCCGAAACTTGAACGTAGGCCTTAGTTCCATAGCTTACAATTAATTAGACGAATCAAATTGTGCTCGTGTTGGTGATAAAATTAAGAAAATTCCAAAAAAAAGCAGAATCCGCCCGAAATAAGCGGCAGATCGAACAAAACAGAGCACCTTCCAGGCACCTGCTAACTAAGCCATTTTTCCAGTCTGTCTAAGCCTTTGCTAATCTGTTCTATCGAGCAGGCAAAACTCAGACGCACATTATTATCACAGCCAAACGCCAAACCCGGAACCAGCGCAACATTGGCTTGTTCCAGAAGCGCCTTTGCGAAGTCCATACTGCCGTTGATTTTAACTCCATTTATTGTCCGGTCGTAATGGCTCGAAACATCTGGAAAACAGTAAAAAGCCCCCGTAGGTTCGGGACAAACCACGCCTTTGATTTTATTCAATCGCTGCGACATATATTTGCCGCGACGTTCGAATTCCACTCGCATCTTTTCTACCGACTCGTCGGGGATACTTAGTGCCGCTATTGCCGCATCCTGGGCAAACGTTACCGGATTCGATGTCATGTGCGACTGCAAACGTCCCATTGCCTTGATAACATCCAAAGGCCCCGCCGCATAACCCAGCCGCCACCCCGTCATTGAAAATGCCTTGCTCAAACCGTTGATGGTTATCGTTCTGCCGTAGGCATCCTCGCTTATCGAAGCAAAACTGACAAACTTCGTGTCACCATATACTAATTTCTCGTAAATCTCATCTGATAGTACCATCACCTTTGTTCCTTCAAGAACTTTGGCAAGACTGGCCAATTCATCAGGCGTATACGTAAAACCTCCCGGATTGCTGGGCGAATTAATTATCAGCATAGCGGTCTTTTCCGTGATTGCTTCTTCCAATTGTCCCGCTGTAATTTTGTAGTCATTACCTCTTTCTGTTCTGAGAATCTTCGCCGTAGCTTCGGCAAGCTTTATAGTCTCAGGGTACGTCACCCAGTATGGCGATGGCAGAATAACCTCATCGCCCGGGTCGAGCACCGCCTGCATCGCCTCGTAAATAGAATGTTTCGCGCCGATATTTACAATAACCTGGTCGGCACTGTATTGCAGACCATTTTCTCTACGCAGCTTTTCCGCTATTGCTTTTCGCAGCTCCACAGTTCCTGCCGCGGGCGTATACTTTGTCTTGCCCGCCCTCAGGGCTTTTATCGCCGCTTCCTTGATATATTCAGGCGTATCGAAATCCGGCTCTCCTGCACCGAAACTGACCACATCCACTCCTTGCGCCTTCAGTTCCTTCGCACGTGAGGTTACTGCTAAAGTCGCCGATGCCGGCACAGCCTGAGCTCGTCTGCTGATTTTCATCTTTTTTGCACCTTTCAAAAAATTCTTCCTTTCTTTATCCGCAGGCCGATATTAAAAACTCAATCAGCCTTCCAGTCAAGAAAATTGGCTGATTCTTCTCCCTGCCATCTGGACCGCCCCTCACCGCAGCCCTGCCACGCTATTTGCGGAAGTAATTTGCCTTCACCCAGTTGAAGTTCAATATAAAATGTACAATGATAAGCCCTATTAATATCCTCCCCCCGCCCATATGAAAAAACTTGAATGCCCCGAGCGGGAGCTCATCTCGAAACAGTACCGTTACCGTTTGGTTTATAAACAGAACCACCAGAATCGGATTCAAAATCTTAAGCGCCGTGTTCCTTTTCATAATCGCTCCCTTCCAACAAAAAACTCCTGCCATATCTTCCAAAACTCTGCACTTTTGCCCGACGCAAAAACATCTCAATATCCTGCCCCTAATCACACACAACTGGCAAGTACCTGTTTACTTGAGTTTTACTTGGGTGTACTTTAAGTCCGTACTTCCCATGAACCGGATATTGTCGGGCGTCAGTTTTATGACCACGTATTCCGGCGCAGCCGGGTCAGGGATGTAGTTTTTCAACTCCGGTACCGCCTTGTACAGCCACAGCTTCTCTTTGTTGTCGCTGCTTATCGTGCAGGCTCCCGCAATGCGAACGTGCTTGCCCTGGGCGTCACAAAAGCAGTATTCCGCGTACGCTACTTTTTTAAGCTGTGCTATCTTGTCGGATGAGCTGCCCGTCGCGCACCATAATTCATTTCCATTCCATGCCAAACCGCCCATCGGCCTTGCGCCGACCTTCCGGCCGTCCGTTGTAGCCAGTATCCCCCACGGTACTTCCTTCATGAATTTCTTTACTTCTTCGAGTTTCATATTAGCTCTCCTCTTTTTTCTTCAACCGCATAAACATCTTAACAGCCCAAACTCCAGGAACTAAATACTAACGACAATCCACAATTCCACAATGTTTTTCGCAAAATTTATCTCCCACAATGAGGTGTTCTACGAATGGCAGGCTCTCAATGATTAAATTTACGCCGCCTCTCTCCGTTCTCTGCCGTAGAGCACTTCAAACACCTGGATTTTTCCTTTGCAGCAAACCCTGTGCAATGTTAACCTGTGCAAAACATCTCAAAAAAGAATAGAATTTTAAACTGATTTTAAGGGATTATAAAAAATGCGAAAAATGCCTGTTTTCCAGATTATCCCGACGTTCATCGCTATCCTGGTTTTATCCTCTTCTGCCTGGGCTCTTAGGGCAGAGGTAAGAAACCATTTAGGTTCGCCCATGTTGTTTATCAATGAAGTACCGCAGGTGCCTCTTATCTTTATGGGAGGCGGCTGGTTCGGAAAAAATGAGTTTTTAGCTCCTCAGGTTCGCCTGGCAGATGGGGCCGGCATACACATTTATCAGATTAACCTCTGTCTGCCCTGGGCCTTGCCGGACGGCAACAGCCCTGATTATTCGGTGCTCGATAGCGGTATCCGAACTGTCCTTGAGGCAGACCCCAACGCTTTTATATTGCCTCGCGTTAATGTAACCGAGCCGGGCTGGTGGATTGAAAAACATCCCGATCAGCGAATGCTCTATAGTGACGGCCCCTGGACCAAGGCCAGTATCGCCTCAAAAATCTGGCGGCAGGATGTTCTTGAGAACCTCCGCAGTTTTATTCGACACTGTGAAGAAAAATACGGCGACCATATTATCGGTTACCACCCAGCCGGTCAGGAAACAGACGAATGGTTTTATTTTAGAAGCTGGGAGCCTGTACACAATAGCTTTGAAGAACCCTTCCGACAGGGTTTTGTTGAATGGTTAAAGAATAAGTACAAGACAGATAGCCGACTGCAAAAGGTCTGGCAGCAGAGTGATATAACTTTTGAGACTATTCACGTTCCGACGATTGACGAAAGAACAAAGGCCTCGAATGGTTTGTTCCGTGACCCCGTCAAAGAGCGTTTCGTTGTCGATTTTTATGAATATCAGAATGTGGCAATGGCTGAGGTTCTGGAGGATATGGCCAGGCTGATAAAGCAGGAAACAGGTGGCAGGAAACTCGCCTGTTTCTTTTACGGCTACTTCCTATGCCTGGCGAATCTGCCGAACGGTGTATCTTCCGGCGGGCACTCGGCACTGCAGCGGATATTGACTTGTCCGGATATTGATATCCTTTGTTCTCCCATTTCTTACCGAGACCGCCAGCCGGGCGGCTGCGGCCCTTTCATGGTGCCTGTCGATTCGATTCGTGACGCCGGCAAACTCTGGCTTCACGAAGAAGATACCCGAACATATCTGTCGGCTGATAATGTCTCGAACAATTTCTATGGCCGAGCCGCTACACTTGACCAAACCGTCTGGACTCATCAGCGCAACTTCGCAAATCTCCTGCCCCGGCGTCTTGGCTGCTGGTACACCGATTTGCCATCTCTCGGCTGGCTAAACTCAAAAGAAATTTGGGAAAATATCGCCCAGATGCGCAGGGTCTATTTACAGGAGCTTTCCCGACCGGCGTCCTGGCAGCCGGAAGTGGCGATAATCGTTGACGAAAAAAGTCCTTCTTATCTTGCAGCCAACAACATATTGACCGACCCGCTCATTTTTGAATTCAGGAAACAATTTTACCGTATGGGTACAGGCTTTCGTATTAATCTTTTAAGTGACGTCCTTTCAGGCAGGCTCAAGCTGCCCAAAGTCACATTTTTCCCAGGCTGCTTACATTTGACCGATACCGAACGCGAAAAACTCCTTTTAGCCTTGAAGGGTAAAACCGCCGTCTGGTTCTACGGCAGCGGCTATCTGGATAACGTACGAGGCAGCATCGAAAATATGCGCAAACTGACCGGATTTTCCTTCACTGAAAACACACAAGGCGGCCCGGCAACTATAACCTTTGACGCAGACAATCCCTTCACATCAGGCCTTGCAGGCTCGGTCTATAGGCCGGAAATCGACTGCCAGAGACCCAAGCCTGCCTCTTTTCCGGACACCATTTTAGCGCCAATCTGGTCTGTGAAAGACGTCAAGAATATAATTCGCCTTGCGCACTTTGCAGATGGCACAACCGCTGCTGCTTTGAAGAATACCGGCAACTACAAGTCCATTTACATTGGTACTGCCGGCTGCCCGGCCAAACTTGTCCGCAATATACTGCGTTTTGCAGGCATCCATCTTTATATTGATTCAGATGATGTATTGCTAACCGATGGCCGATTTCTCTCGCTGACCGCCTCGCTGGCAGGGACAAAGAAAATTTTCGTCCCCAAAGGAATGACACTGCGTGATATTTATACCAAAGAGCAAATACCTGTAACCGATGGCATTGCCCGCCAGGATTTTGTCCTCGCCCAGACTCGGCAATATTTCCTTGAGCCTGCAAAATAAAATTCTTCGCCAAAAATAGTTTATTGTCGTTCTTTCAACCCAGAGAATTAAAGGTACGCGGTACATTTTTTTCGCGGATCCCGCAATTTTGATTTTTGCCCTTGAGGACTGTTATCTTTATCGCTCATAATATCACTTTGCCTTTTTATATATATCGTTTGGTTCGCCTTCCTCAACTTTCCACTTCAACTCGCAAAGCTGCTCAACAGACACAAATTTCACATGGCCATCGTCGAACAACACATTGCACCCTTTACCATCGTGATTTTCTGTACTCAACAACTCCGGGCCTCCAATTTGGTTCCACCCCGGTTTGGTTTCAAACAAGAGCACAACCTCATTTGGTGAATCTGGTCTAACTTTTGAATTAATTGCATAGTTACAAGGACCTCTTCTTGCAGAAGGACATTTGAAAACATCTTTTGGTAGAGTTTTGTCGAACTCTATTAACAAATCGCACCATTTATTAGCAGGAGGCAATTGGCCACTGTGCGTATCTTTATATCTATCTATTATGATACCGAGTTGTTTAAGGTTGGATAGACACTGAACTATTTTAGAACTACGTTGAACTCTGTGAAAAGCCGGGAAAAACATATTAAAAAGGAAAATAATGGTTAAGATACCTGTAAGAACTTTACCAATTTTCGATTTACTCTTACGAGTTAAAACAACAAGTATGATAATTCCGAAAAAAGGAAAGAGAAACAAAAGCATGGTGGAAATAGGATTGCTGCCATATTCATACCACCATACCCCAAAGCTCCAAAGACAAATGTTAAAGCCAAAAAGTGTGGAAGCTATTGAAATAATAGTCGTTTTTAGCTTTTGGACTTTTGGATTATTTTCTGCCTCACTCATCTCATTTCCTTTTTCTTTTTGGGTTTCAATTCAAGCCCTAAGTATTTGCATAGAATATCAGCGGTCTCGACTTTGCAGCTACCACCATGAATAATGCGACACAAAGCTGCCTTATCAATACCGGTTTACTTCATGCAGTTTCTTAACTCAGCGGGTAATTGTTATGTCGCTTTTCTTCATATAATTGCTATTATAACTAAAATCGAAAACCCCACAACAGTTCTTTTTTATCCCACTTTCTACATTTATACAATCTTTTTCAACTGCAACTCACTCGTCATCTCCGGTGGATGTAAGCTCACCTGCTCACCTGTTCTACTTTTCACTATCTCCGCAAGGCGGCCCTCCGTGTCTATCCATCCGCCGCCATGCCGTAAGGCATCCTGTGGAAGCGGATCCCGCAATTTTGATTTTTGCTTTTTTATTTTTGATATTACATACCTGTCTCACCGAAGTTTTAACCAAGCCAGGTTGATTTTTAATAACTTAGTTCCCCTTGTGTCAAATATTTTCTTTTCTTTTTCCGAAATACGAGCGACCAGCGACTGTTTTGCTTTTCAATCAAAAACGCACTACTCTGGGAACAAAAATCAGATTTTTCAAAAAAATTTTATCTCTTTCCACATAACCACTTACGAATTTTGACCATCCCGAAACTGCCCCATTTTTCAATCGAACGTGCAGGTTCGCCCTGTTAAGGGAAACGTCTGTTTCCGCCTCTGGCGGAGTTAATTTTCAAATTTGTTTTGAATTTGGGTCATTTGGATTTTGAATTTGTTTCGGATTTTGATATTGGGATCAATACTGTTCGGGATTTTAGGGGGGCAAAAAAAATTTCACAAATTACCCATTTTAAACTGGCGCGCTGAAAATGATTATGTTTAAATCCCAACAGGATGTCACGAAAAGCA
>Ga0209777_10001850_pt1 | contig 29215 bp, 26 predicted proteins | sample FrelakmetHBP12HB_FD_187147 | JGI IMG/M metagenome (GOLD analysis project Ga0209777, IMG submission 187147) | Freshwater lake sediment microbial communities from the University of Notre Dame, USA, for methane emissions studies -HBP12 HB (SPAdes)... | ecosystem: Environmental > Aquatic >...
CCGATCTCAGAATCCGCCCTTTGTCTTTAGTGGCTGCTCCTGGTGATCGAACGGCCATGAATAAAGGCAGAACGTAGGCTGCGAGCCAAAGGCCCCCGCTGGCTACCGAGGCCTGCTGGCAAGGGTAGATCACGCGGGTGGGCTTGCTGCCTGTCCGGAAGATAAACCAGAGAATGCCTGCCAGGCCAAAGATAAAGAAGCTGTGCCGGGCTTTAAGTATGAATTTCTTGATCTGATTCATGATGCTATACCTGGAATTTGCTGACGACCTCAATGACCGTTTTCTTTAGGGCTTGTGTGAGTACCGGGATAAAATTGCCCTCTTCAGTATCAGTAAGCCAGGGACACATGGTGGTCGATGATAAGAAGTTCATAGTGATCAAATTAGAATCATCGACACCAAGGCGCTTCATGAAGGTGCGCACAAATTTCTGGCCGTAAACCTCAGGTTCAAACTGAGATGTGGTGATGATGAGCGAAGGCTTATGGTCCCGATCACTGGGCGAAAGGCTGAGTCGCTCGAAAATCTCGTGATTGAAATCGTTGGCTATTTTCGGGTCTTTGTTTAGAACGCCGTCTTTGTCTTTGAAATTAAAAGCATAGGTGATGATGATTTGGTCGGAACCCAATTTATTCAGCAACTGCATGGCTTGCGACCCTATCTCTTCATTTTCTTTCTCGACAATATGCTCCTTTATATACTCTAACTGTTCTTTAATTTCTTTTGGGCTCTTGCCCTCTCTCTCTGCAGGTATTTGTTGCACTGGAACGACGATGAATGAATCTTCGGGTTCAGCTAAAGTAATGATCCCTGAATAGAAGCGTTTGCTGTTGAAAAGCGCTTTACTGAGAATTTTTCCATAGCCGCTCTGATCGGGCCGGATAATACGATGGCTTAAATAGACACCTGCCGCCGAGGCTCCCGGTTTTGATCCTTCGATGCCGAATACTCCCATGGCGGCATCAACCTTTTCCCCGTGATAGACCTCCGGAGCTAAAAATGCTACCAGATTCCTCATGCTCTTATTGCGATAGCAAAGCCCTCCTGCAGGATAAGGAATATAGCCGGCCTTATGCGGATCGATAGTTACGAACTCCGCTTTTGGTATTGTGCTGTATTGCTCCACCACATAATCGCTCAGCATGAGGTTGGGCGTTTGGTTGTCTTCAATCATATCATTTGCCGCTTTTTCCGGCTTCCTCAAAAGGCTGGCAAAATAACCTCCCCAGGCAGCATCGACATGGATAGCAAATTCCATCCCGGACTTTCTGTATTCTTCTCGTAAGGCAATCACGCTGGCCAGGGGATCAACAGCGCTTTCTTCAGTTGAACCTAAAACCACAACGACCATTAAAATAGGTTGTTTTGCCATCAGACATTTATCGAGCTGCAATTGCAGATGATCGATATCCATTCGAGCATCCTCATCTACATTAATATTTAGGAAATTATTCTTTCCAATACCGAGAACCGCTGCGTTTTTCGGCCATGAATAGTGCTTGGTAGATGGGCCCATTATGACAGGTTGCAGGACATTTTTAATATATCTTCTGTTGAATTCATCAAATCCCAGGCTTTGAATCGTGTATGGATCCAATGCTTTTGTGATTGTATCGGATGATATTCCATATACTCTTTCCATTCTCTGCGTGATATTAAGAACCTCATCAACGCCTAGATTTAGAAGGGTCCAGGTATCCAGGTCAATTAGCTGGCTGCGGCTGCCGTCCAGAAGACGAACAAGCATCAATTTTGCCGGCGCAAGGGCAGGTTCGCTTTTTAAGGCTGCAACTATGGAAATTGGATAGTACTTCAAATTGCGCGCGGCCCACATGGCTTCCAAATTGGCGACGGATCCGTCACAGGTTATATGCCCCCATGGCCTTATTGCGTGCTTATCATTTGCATCTGGAATTTTAAATCCCAACATTTTGCAGAGATCGTCTCCAACCAGGGCTTCAAGGTAAGACGTAATGGGCGAAGCCTCAGCAGCCACGTTGTTCTGATTGTAGAGCATAGCGGAGAAGTATCCCAGCATTCCTGGGATGGTCAAATCCCAATTCATATGTGCTTGATATCGGTAGCTGAAAAATGGAACCGATCCCTTGAGGTTGTCCAATAATTTTTTGTATTCAATTTTCATAGATTTTACACAATATTTATATTCCTCGCTTTCTTTTCTGGCTTTTGTGACATATTTGGGATCACCCTCATAATATTCAATTCGATCTTTGCAGTTGGCCTTGATTGCTTCCATTATCAATCCAGAAAACAGATCCTGGTTCTCGGCTTTCGGTCCCAAGAACCAGGCGGCTAATGATTCTGTCCCAGGACCTTCTAAATTAGGCAATTCTTCTGAATTCTTGCTTTTCAGATATTCATTTATTTGTTTGGCATAATTAAGCTGTCTCGGACGCAGAGTGTGCACCATTCTCTCCCTCTCTGAAATTTGAATATCGATGGTTTGTATTTGATATTAAATAAGGTCTTCTCAAGAAATTTTAAATATTTATGAAAATATCTAATTTTATCCTGAAGTTAAGACAAGTTGGTCTTGCACTAATCCAATATCAAGAAAGGCCGTGTCTCCATTCGCCACGACCGAAAGATTGCCTTTCTTGTATGTGTTTAGCTCTCCCAGAATCGTTCGATAGATGCTGGTTTTAGTCGATGAAAGCATGACGAAAAAGAACTAGCGTCAGATTGAAAATCGATATCAATAGCTGAAGTTGCTTTAAATTGGCCTTCAGGAACTAGCGTCGCGAGACACCACGAAATGGGTTTATAGATGCTGATTGAGGAGAGCTAAACACATACCCTTTCTTCAACCGGGAATAGCGCGATAGTCATCTCTGGGTGGATTGAATGTGTCTACCACAACGGATGCCTCTAGAGCAATTGCCGAGTGCAGAGCCCCGCTGGGTGCAGAGTAGCTGTCCCCCGGTCCCAGATCGCAGCTTTTGCCGTCCACGGAAATGCGGATCTTTCCAGAGACAACGTAGCCTGCCTGATCATGGGGATGAGCGTGGCTGGGAATTTCCACTCCGCGATCCAGATCAAACCGGCAAATCATCAGCTTCTCCTCGCTTACCAGGGTCCGACGAATCAGTCCGCGAATCATCTCTACCGGTGTGGCATCCGCATATTGAACGAACAATTATTTAACCATCACAGCCTGCGGCCAGCACGCTTTGGCATTTTCCAGCTCGCCTGCATCTCCCAGGATGAATTTATTCACCATCTCTTTTGCCACGTCATCTGGATACTGCACCGGCGGATGCTTCATAGTATAAGCGGATATGGCCAGAAGCGGCCCTCCCATCTTTCTGTCTTTGGCCAGCTTGCAGATCCTTATGGCATCAATGGAACTTCCTGCGCTGTTGGGCGAGTCCTCCACGGAGAGACGCAGCTCGAGATTAATGGGCACATCTCCAAAGACCCTGCCTTCCATTCTCAGGAAGCAGACCTTGTTGTCTTTTTGCCAGGGCACATAGTCGGATGGGCCGATGTGTATATCATCATCGTTCAGGGGCACATCCAGAATAGACTGCACAGCTTCCGTCTTGCTGATCTTCTTGGATTTCAGCCTTTCCCGATTGAGCATATTCAGGAAATCGGTATTCCCGCCAATGTTGAGCTGGTAGGTTCTGTCCAGGACGCAGGCTCTGTCTTTGAAGAGCTGGGTGAGAGCGCGATGCACAATGGTGGCACCGATCTGAGATTTTATGTCGTCGCCAACAATTGGAACACCTGCCTCCTGGAACTTTTTGGCCCACGTTGGGTTGGAGGCGATGAAGACCGGCATGCAGTTAACAAAGCCGACACCTGCATCTAAGGCAGCTTGCGCATAAAAGCGCGTGGCCTCTTCCGAGCCTACCGGCATATAATTTACCAGCACATCAGCGCGGCTCTCTACCAGCTCGCTTCTCACGTCGCATGGCTTGTCATCAGCTACGACGAATCTCTTGTCCTCAGGATAATTAAGCATATGAGGAGCAACGCCGTCTAAAACCGGCCCCATCTTGACCTCGACGTTTTTGCGGGGAACATCAGGATAGAAAACCTTGGTGCAGTTGGGTGGCGCAAATATGGCCTGGCCTACGTCTTTTCCCACCTTTCGCACATCTATGTCGAAGGCCGCTACCACATCGATATCGCCAGCTCTGTAACCACATACATCATAATGCATAAGTCCGATGCATTCGTTCTCATCCGTATGTTTATAATATTCGATCCCCTGAATCAGGGAACTTGCGCAGTTTCCCAAGCCCGCGATTGCCAACCTTATCTTTTTCAACCTCTTTTCCCCTCCTGGGTCAAATGAAGCTCGGAGACCTGAATTCGGAGTCGCGGCTTCGTATAAATACAGGACCTATATAACATTATAGGCCTTTGTGCTTTTATCCTTGGCTCTGGCCTAATCTTTCACAGCAGGCGCCAGCATGGTTCCGAGCATACGGGAAAGCTGCTCTTCCAGCTTTGCCCTGCCTGTATCGCTTTCCTCGTACTCTATTCTGTATGTTCTGGGAATATCCGTCAGGTATTTTGAGCCTTGCGGGTGAATAAGGATGGTCTCTTTTCCCAGGGTATGAGCAATGCCCAGGCCATACATCACCCCGCTGTCAGGTCCCGTGAGATCGGCAATGATCACAGCCGCGTGATTGAGTGAATGCCACATCTCACGTACCGCGGATCTACCGCTCCGGATGTCTTCTGCCTCAATAATAGGCAGGTTGTTGGCCCTGCTCGCATTTAGAATGGTTTCTTCATTTCCTCGCAGGTTCGCATCCTGGGGCATGAGCAAAAGGAGCGTCCTTGCGCCTACTGGCTCGCCTGCCTGTCCAAATATAGGACGGGTGCGCATGAGGCTGAGCATCTTTTCCAGCCTCAGGAACTCCGAGTCGATATGCTCAGAGGCAACTATTTGCAAAGCAGCATGCCGATCCGAGGTGCTTTGCTCTATCAAGTTTGCCGGAAGCTGGATGATAAAGGCATCTGCGAAGCCGAACTCCCACTGGGCGCTATTGGCCGCCTGCTGGGGCGTCAGAGCGATATCCGGTTTATAAAAATAGCTGACGATCCGATTCTCCATCCGAAACTGCGCCAGAATGGAGAGGCTATTTTTGTCCAGGATGACTACCATGCTGCAGGGGAGCTGACTTCTGGCAATGCCCCTCTGCAGATGTCTCTCCATGGTCTTCGCGTCAACTATGGCCATGAACTCGTCTATCAGCTTATCTACCTTAGCAGAAAGCTCGGCCTCCATCTCGCCGCTTCTCATCCGGGCTATGTCGTTAAGCATAAGCACACATCCAAATTCTTCCACATCCGCACGGCATGATTGCCTCGACCATAATAGTTTCTGACCAGCTCCCTCTCCTGGTAGCCAGCTTTTCTGTATAGCTCTACAGCACCCGGCTTATCTAAAGCGGCCTCAAGTCGGATCGCCTGGGCACCGTGTTGTGCCAAGGTCTCCCCTAAAGACTGGAGGAGATTGCTGCCGATGCCTTTCCTGCGGTAACCGGGATGAACGTCCAGGGTATAGACGGCACCTGCCTTTCCACTGGTATATCCCATGATGAAGCCTAATACTTTCTTCTCCGGCTCACAGGCCACCAGAGACACGGCATAGCGTATCAGGTAGGCGAACATCTTGGGCGGAAAAGCGGTCTCCTCCGGGAAGCAGAGCCCCTCGATCTGCACGATCTGGGCCAGATCCCCGGGCTCAGCTCTCCTGACCATCATTTCTTCTCTGGCACCTTACCAGAAACCTGTTTCAAGACATCATTAAGTCCCTTTCTCTTGAGCAGCCTGGCCTGGAAGCCATGGTACTTGGCAAAGCCTTCTGCATCCTTCTGGCTCAAAGTCTGGGAGTCGAAGGAGACCATGTCCTGAGCATAGAGTGCGTCGGGCGATTGGCGGCCCAGGGGAATGGCATTTCCGCAGTAGAGCTTCATCTTGACCGAGCCGTTGACCCTCTTTTGGGACTGATCCAGGAAGGCATTCAGATCAGGATAGAGCGGGTCCTCCACCAGGCCCATATAGGCCAGCTCCGACCAGGCCTCATCCACCATGACCTTGAAGCGAAGCTCAGCCCGGGATAAGACCAGACGCTCGAGGTCCTTATGGGCCGTGAGGATAATAGTTGCCGCAGGATGCTCATAGTTCTCGCGCGCCTTCAGGCCCAGCACCCTGTCCTCCACCATATCCGTCCTGCCCACGCCGTGCTCGCCGCCCAGCCGGTTGAGCAACTCAATCAGCTCAACGCCACCCATCTGCACGCCGTCCAAAGAGACGGGAACACCCTGGACAAATCCGATCTCCACTACCAGCGCCTTCTTGCTTGCATCCGGCTTTTTGGTCCAGCCGTAGATCTCCTCGGGCGGCTCGAAGTAGGGGTTCTCCAGAAGGCCTCCCTCAATGGACCGGGACCAGATGTTCTCATCTATCGACCAGGGCCGATCGCGGGTTACGGTAACTTCAATGCCGTGCTCGCGTGCATAATCTATCTCCCATTCGCGGGCTAAGTCCAGCTCCCGCATGGGGGCGATGACCCGGCAGTCTGTGGCCCGGAAGATGGCCTCGAAGCGCAGCTGGTCGTTGCCGCGACCGGTGCATCCGTGCGCCAGGTTCTTTATGCCTTTTTGCTTGGCGATCTCGACTGCTTTGATGGCGATCAGCGGCCGGGCAATGGCCGTTCCCAGAACATATCCCTCATAAGAGCCGTTGGCTTTGATGAGCGGGAAGATGTAGTCCTTTACGAACTCTTCTCTTGCATCTATGATGTAGTGCTCGTCCGCCAGCTGCTTTGCTCTGCGGTTTCCCCGCTCGATATCTGAGCGCGGCTGGCCGACATCCACCAGAACGGTGACTATTCTATCAAATCCATAGCGCTCTTTGAGGAGCGGAATACAAACAGATGTATCCAGGCCGCCGGAATAGGCCAGTACAACTTCAGACACTTCGCAACACCACTTTCGTACAAGAGGCCAGGGTCATTTAACCTTATCTCTTCCTGTAGCGATAACTCTATAACTGCCACGAAAAAGTAGGAGCATAATGACCCAGCTTATCAAGACGGCCGCGCTATCTGTGGACTATGATCGGGATCTTCGAGCCCTGCAGGCATCGGGCGCTCTGGCACGAATGATCCAGCCGGTTTTGAAGATGATAAACCAGAGGCTGGCGGAGGAAAAGCCTGCTCAAGTCAGGCTGAAGGATATCGTTGCCAGCACATGGCTTCCGCCCATTCCCAGCGGCCCCTTCAAGAGGCTTCTGGTCAATGAAGCACGGACAGCGATAGGCCGACCGGTGCCTCAGACTCTCTCCATCGAGGTTACAAGACGCTGCGAGGCAAAATGCGACCACTGCCTGATAAGGAATGGCGAGGGAGAGCTCTCCCGCGAGGACATTTTGCGCACCATCGACCAGGCCCTGGATATGGGCACCTGCATCGTCACCTTTACCGAAGGCGATCCCCTTTTGCGAGAGGAGATATTCGAATTGATAAAGCACGTCGATCCGGAGAAGGCCGTAGTCAACCTCTTCACGCCGGGTCTGGACATGACCGTAGAGAAGGCAGTCAAGCTCAGAGAAGCCGGGCTTTATAATCTCATCATTGGCGTTTACAGCACCAATCCCGAGGAGCACGACCTGGTGAGGGGAGTAGTCGGATCTCATGCCAAGGCAATAGAGGCCATACAGATTGCTCTACAGACGGGATTGATGGTAACTATGTCCTGTCATATAAAGGCCGGTCAGGTGGACAGGATCTCGGATCTTTACGAGTTGGCGGCAAAATTGGGTGTGCAAGAGCTGTCCATCTGGGAGGGCATGCCGAGGACTCCTGAGGAAAAGCTGACATTGATTGAGAAGGAGAAGATCGTCGATCTCTACAAGAAGATCAACTCCACGCCGGGCGGCCCGCGGCTTTTTGCCAATACCTATTTTGAGGGCCAATTGCTGGGTTGCATGGCTGGGAGAAGGTGGCTGCATGTGGCAGTTGACGGCAGCGTCAGGGCCTGTCCCTATTTGCAGGAAAGCTATGCCAATATCAAGGAATCATCTCTGAAAGATGCCTGGAAGGCTCTACGTAGCTCTGGGCAGTTCGAGGGATTCGTCGGCCATTGCCCGGCCCAGGAAATCTTTAGCTAAGGCAATTTTTTTTAATTTTTTTCCATGGAAAATTATTAGTAGAGATATGCGCTTATCATATCTGAGGTAAGACATGGGTATCATCAGTAGCCTCAAGGAGAGCCTTGGGACTTGGATAAACAGGATATTTAAAAAAAAGAGGGCCAAGATCGGACTTTACGGCCCGCCTAATGCCGGAAAGACCACATTGGCCAACAGGATTCTGCACGACTGGAGTGAGGGAGAGAGCTTTGGAGAGGCCTCTCCCATTCCACATGAGACCCGCAGGGCCATGAGAAAGGAGGGCGTGGTGATCAACGCCAACGGATCGAGCATCGAGCTGGATATAGTCGATACACCAGGCATGGCCACAAAGGTTGATTTCAAGGAGTTCATGATCTATGGCCTTTCTGAGGTCGAGTCTAAGAAGAGGGCCAAGGAGGCTACGGAAGGCGTCATTGAAGCTATCAAATGGCTGGATGACCTGGACGGCGTGCTATTAGTTATGGACTCAACCGAGGATCCTTATACTCAGGTCAATGTGGTAGTGATTGGAAACATGGAAGCCCGGAAGCTTCCCCTCCTCATTGTGGCCAATAAGATGGATCTGCCCAACGCCTCGCCGGCCAGAATTAAGGCAGCTTTCCCTCAGCATGCCATGGTGCCCATCTCCGCCCTGGAAGGATCGAATATAGATAACCTTTATCAGGCGATAGCAGCTCATTTTGGGTGATCTTGATGAGAGAAGTGCAAATGGACCTCATCTCCGGGGAGAAGTTGGAGAAAATGACCTCCATGGAGAAGATTCGGCTCATCCTGGACAAGGTCAAGAACGGCAAGATTGTGGTTTTAGAATGCGGCCTGACCTCTGATGAGGAGGTGCGCCTCATCGAGATGACCATGACCGAGATTCGGGTGGACGAGTTCTCAGGAATAGAGATAGAGAGCTATCCCTCCAAGAAGGAAGGATCGTTTTTGGACAAGATATTTGGCAGAGCTCTGAAGGGCAGGATGACGGTCATCGGCCCTGCCAACCAGCTACGCACCATTGAGAAAGACAAATATCAGATCAGCACCAAGGTCTCCGTGGGGGACTAGATGCCCCATATCTGTACCCGTTGTAGCAATGTCTTCGACTTAGGAGAGGATATCCTGAAGGGCTGTCCCAATTGCGGCTGGAAGAAGTTCATGTTCGTGAAAAAAGAGCTGCAGGATCAGAAGGCAGAGGTGCTACTGCAAAAGCCTATAATAAATCGGGCGATGGGTGTGCGGATACCTCCCAGGAGAAGGGAAAAAGAGCCGATGGCAATAGAACTATCTTCGCAAAGATCAGCTCCTGGCGCGACACTTTCTCCATCGCTTTGCCCCCCTTTAAAGAAAAAGCTCGAGGATAACCATCAGTTAGATGATACCTCTCAAAGTGATGGCAAGCCGGAAGATAAGGCTCTGGAGAGCGTCAAGATAACTGCACCTGGCACCTATGAGCTGAATCTGCCGTCTCTATTCGAGAGGGATGAACTGATTATGGCGGTCAAGGAAGGCACTTATTTTATTGATCTCGCATCTGTCTTTAAAAAAGGCAAGAAGGATTGAGAGATTTATCACTTATCTATTCTGATCTCAATTCCTTTCCAGTCCTGGTCCACTCCACGCAGAGACTCGGCCATAGCTACTGCCGCATTGCCGATGATCTCTTGGGTGAAGGCATTTAAATCAATTGCCTTTCCATCCACTTTCAGCGAAACATTCATTTTCTTCCTCTTTAAGCTCCGCCAAATATGGCAATGGGCGGGGTGTAGACGGAGGGGTTGGCAGAAATTGCCTGGGGCAGGGTAATGACAGAGCCGGCCTGGTTGGTTACATTGGTATTCTTAATGGCGAACATGGGTGTAATTGTAACCGGAGTGGGACCCTTGATCATGGACGTGCTCACATTGAGCAGTGCTTTCTTTCCCAGAGTGCTGAGATCGAGCACATTGCTTTTCAGGTTGCCTCCCAGAGAGGTTGCGGCAATCGTCGGCATTGTGGGCGAGAGCCTGGGCAGAGAAACAGCTTCCATGTTCGTTTTTTTACCTAATGTGCTCAACTCCAGAACATCGGCAGCGCTGGCCGTGACGGCAACGCTTGCCAGAAGAACCGTGACGACGAATAATGTAAGAATCAACTTCATTTCATGAACCTCCTTTCTCAAAAGGGTACTCAATCAGACCCCTTTTCCAGGTACGTGAGGTTTAACCATTTATTCTTTTTGCCTTCAAGCTTTATAAGCGGATTAAAAAAAGAGGTTTGCTGCCAGGTTTCCCTAGCAGTCAATGCCATCACAGGGCGCTTGGATATTGTCGGGCACGGGATTCTCATGGAACTTTATGGTCTTCTCGGCCTCGAAGGTTCCTGTGAACATCTCGTGGGCCTTGATATCCTTGTAGAATATCTTGTGCCACTTGGCATCGGTGCCCCAGGTACCATTGAAGGAGTTTTTGGTCTCGAGACCAATGAGATGGGACGGAACATAGATCTCATTGCTGGCCGTCATGAGATACTCGACCTCCTCGGTGTTTCTTCCTGCTTCCTTTAGCATCTTTATCAAGTCCTCCGGGCTGACATTTGCCATCGGCTGATAAGGCGTCGTGGAGGCAAAGAATGCAGTTTCATCCTTTTCCATCTCATTTACAGAGAACATCTCCTGAACATCAGCGCCGATGCCGCCATAGAATGCCTTAGAATGCAGGTACTTGCCGCCGGTCAGAGGCGTCTCGCCTGCATAAGTCAGCTTAGTGGTCTCGTAGAGGTTAAGGCCAGACTTGTCGCCGCCATTTACTGAGCTTACATTCCTCATGAGCTTCTCAGCATCCTGAGAGTAAGCATGCTCAGAGTCTAGCTCCAAGTCGCCGTCGCCTGCCATGGTGTTGTAGTATTCAAGTGCGATCTTTTTGTCGATTATCGATGTGCTGACATCGATAATTCCCGTTCCAGACACTTTTTGTGCTTCACAGAACTGTTCATACTGAACTGGTGGCACCAGTGGTGGATTAGCTAGCACGGTGTTGCAGCCTCCTATAAGGGCAATTGCTAACACAACTACTATTACTATTACTCCCTTCATTTTTATTTTCGCCCCCTTGTTTTTAAGCTATCAATTTGAGCTATTTCGCCAAATAAGCGAGATTTAGCTTTCTATCAATATCTTACTTTTATATTATATAAATTTATCCTTCAAAACAGCCTAGATTGGGGCAACCTCCTTTCAGCCCCTGGAAGGAGTCTCAAAAGCATATGGTGCCAAGTATAGCAGATATGATATACTATGAATAATAAATACGCATCAATAGATCCAATACAATGGAATCAAATACAACAAGAGAGCATTGGATCAGTTATGTCCTCCTACCTGGAGCATCCGCATCTGTTGCCGCAAACCGTAGAAAAGCGGCTCTTCCAGTTGGATTTGGCCGCCACGGCTCTCACGGCCTCCAGTCTTATAGTAGTACCTACGGGTTTGGGCAAGACCGTCATAGCACTCATGGTGTTGCTGGCTCGAATGGATAAGGGCAGGGTTCTTTTCCTGGCTCCCACCAAACCACTGGTGGAGCAGCATGCAGTTTTCTTGCAGCGTGTGCTCAAAGACAACGATATCGTCACCATGATGACCGGAGAGAATTCTCCGGAAAATAGAATCGAATCCTGGGGGAAAAGCCGCATCGTTGTCTCCACTCCACAGGTGATAGAAAACGATCTTCTCTCTCGAAGGATCGATCTTAAGGATGTATCCCTGGTGATATTCGACGAGGCGCACCGAGCAGTGGGAGGCTATGCTTATGTTTATATCGCCGATCGCTATCATCGCGAGGCGAAAAGCCCGCTGGTCCTGGGGATTACCGCCAGCCCGGGAAGCCAGAGCGAGAAGATCGCCGAGATATGCACCAACCTATCCATTGAGAAGATCCAGACCCGCACGGAAAATGATCCTGATGTCGCCCCATTTGTTCACGATCGGGAGGTAGAGTGGGTGAAGCTTACCGTTCCCAAAGAGCTTCTGCTTATCCGTTCCGCCATCGAGGAGTTGCTCAAAAGCAGAATCGATGATCTGAACCTTTTAGGCATCAGTCCGGTCAGAATCGATGCCAAGTCCTCCAAGAAAGAGCTTCTAGGGCTGCAGGCTAACCTCATGTCCTCGGCCAAGACGCTGGCAAATAAATCTACATTTGCGGCCATTTCTCTCATGGCCGAGATTTTCAAATTGCATCATGCCGTTGAGCTGGCGGAGACGCAGGGACCGGATGCACTGGCCAGATATTTTCAGAGGCTAGAAGGCGAAGCCCTCTCACGTAGCGGTTCCAAAGCTTCCCGCCGCATAATGCAGGACCCCGGATTCTTGCAGGTTGTAGATGCCCTGCATAGCCTGGAGGTGGAGCACCCTAAGCCTGCCGCCGTAAAGAGAATACTACATGAGCAGATTGCTGCGAAGCCAGAGTCTCGCATCATGGTCTTTACCAACTATCGGGACACAGCCACATCTCTTCAGACGTTCCTGAAAGAAGATCCCGCCATTCGGGCCGTGCGATTCGTGGGGCAGTCCAGCCGCGATAATGATCAAGGCCTCAGCCAAAAAAAGCAAGCTGAGATCCTGCAGAAATTTCGGGCCGGCGACTACAATGTCCTCATTGCCACCTCGGTAGGCGAGGAAGGAATCGATATCCCTGCCACGGATCTGGTTCTCTTTTATGAGCCGGTGCCCTCCGAGATTCGCAGCATTCAACGCAAAGGCAGGACCGGCAGGGCAAGAGCTGGCAGAGTAGTAGTATTAATGGCCAAAGGTACGCGCGATGAGGCCTATCACTGGATATCGGAGCGCAAAGAAAAGAACATGAACCGGCAGATACGGGATCTGAGCGATCAACCTCTGGAATCTATGCAGAAGGAGTTTTTGCCCCGGCAGCTGCAGATAACAGAGGATCCGGCCCATCCAGCAAAGATGGATGAAAGTGAAGTGCAAAAAGAGCATACGGAAGCGCAAGAGCTCGGCAAAATTCCTGCAAAAATTTTTGTGGACTCAAGGGAGAGAGAGATGGCAAAGCTTCTGGAGTCTCTGGGCCTCGAAGTCACCGTCAAGAATCTGGAGGTGGGAGACTATGTGGTCAGTGATCGGGTGGCCATCGAACGCAAAACGGCACATGATTTTGTATCTTCGATCATCGATCCAGAGAGAAACTTATTCCGGCAGATTGCGGATTTGGCCAGGACTTACGAGCGGCCGGTTTTGATTTTAGAGGGCAGGGATCTTTACACCACGCAGATGAATGCCGGATCTATTCGCGGAGCAATGATTTCCGTGTCTGTGGACTATGGCGTTCCCATCATTCCCACGGAAGACCGGAATGAAACGGTCGCGGTTATTGCCCAGCTGGCCCATAGAGAGATGCGAGAGGGGCGTGAGCCGAAGTTGCATGGCCACAAGACTGCCAGGACGCTTAAAGAGCAGCAAGAGTACTTGATCTCGGCCATTTCCAGCGTGGGGCCGACTGTGGCTAAAAACCTGCTCAAGCACTTCGGATCCGTCGAGAAGATCATGACCGCATCGTCTCTGCAGTTGCAAGAGGTAGAACTGGTGGGGCCCAAGATCGCACAGCGCATTCGCGAGCTGGTGGGCGGGGACTACAAAGGGTAATGAGTTAAGCATCAATTCATGGTGAGAAGAATTGGCCGAGAATCCCGAAAAAGCGTTTAGCACCGACGATTTACTCTAGATGCAAAGCCCCATCGGCATGATGCTTTATATATCAAAAAGGGCACTTTAGAAATGTTTGATGCGATTTGGTTTTATGGAGAAGGCGAGGTGACATGTGGAAAGCTGAAGATTCTTTGGAGCACTACGGGATAGAGAATTGGGGCAATGGCTATTTTTCAGTTAATGATAACGGTAATATTATTATATTCCCCAACAAAGACCGGGCGAGGTTCGTGGATGTTATGGACCTCATCAAGGAGATCGAAAAATCCAGCGACCTGGAGTTTCCCGTGCTCCTCCGATTCCCCCAGATCCTGGAGGATCGGATCAATGAGATCACAGGCGCATTTTTAGGCTCTATCGCCGAATTCTCCTACAAAGGCACCTATCAGCCCATCTTCCCCATGAAGGTCAATCAGAGAAAAGAGGTAATCGAGTACATCATCAAATATGGAGCCCGGCACGGGATCGGCCTGGAGGTGGGAACGAAAGCAGAGCTACTGGCAGCGCTATCCCTGGGCCTGCCCAAAGAGGCACTCCTCATCTGCAACGGCTACAAGGACGAGGACTATCTGCGCCTGGCTCTGAGCATCCATAATGTAAATAATATAGTAATAGTTGTCGATCTCTTCGAGGAGATTTTTGATATTCTGAAGTATGCCGAGCAGATGGGCGTCACTCCCCGGGTGGGCATGAGAGTCAAGCTCTTTGCCCGCGGCTCAGGTCGCTGGGTGGAATCGGGCGGCGAGTCGGCCAAGTTCGGCCTGTCCACCAGCGAGGCCTTGGAGCTGATGAAGATACTGCGGGAAAAGGGTATCATAGACAGCCTGAAGATGATTCACTTTCACATCGGCTCGCAGATCACAGATATCAGGACCATCAAAAACGCCATGAACGAGGCGGCTCGTATCTACGCCAAGGTACGCAAGATGGCCAATATCGAGTACCTGAACGTGGGTGGCGGACTTTCGGTGGATTACAACGGCTCCAACACGGCCACTCCCTCCAGCGCCAACTACACTCTGCGCGAGTATGCCAATGACGTGGTCTACACCGTGCAAAAGATCTGCGATGACGAGGATGTCCCCTGCCCCACCATCGTCTCGGAGAGCGGGAGGGCCATCGCTGCCTACCACAGCCTGCTCATCTTCAAGATCATCGGTCGAAAGAATGTCAAGGACTCACTACTCCGCACTCCCAAAGAGGAGGATCCCATTCAGATTGACGATCTGTGCAGCGCTTTTAAGGAGATCAACATCGACAACTACAAGGAGCACTATCACGACGCCTTGCAGTATCGGGACGAACTTTATGACTCCTTCAACCTGGGCAATATCGGCCTTGAGGAGCGAGCCAAAGGCGAGACTCTCTTCGGAATGGTCTGCAAGAAGGCGGCATTCCTGGCCAAGCAGGCCGAGGACGAGTCGGATGAGTTTCAGGAGCTGAAGAAGCTGGTCAGTCAGAAGTACATTGGCAACTTCTCTCTCTTTCAGTCCGTGCCGGATATGTGGGGCGTGGAGCAGATCTTTCCCACCATCCCCCTGCATCGCTTGAACGAGATGCCCTGCGAGAGGGGGAGGATTGTAGATATCACCTGTGACTCGGACGGGGAGATCAAGCGCTATGCTGGGGACAGCGAGGGCCTGGAGTACCTGGATATGCACACCCTCCGGGAGAACGAGGACTACTACCTGGGCATCTTCTTGCTCGGTGCCTACCAGGACACCCTGGGCGACTTTCATAACCTCCTGGGATGCGCTCACGAGGTGCACGTCATGGCTGACAGCGACGACTGGTACATTTGCCAGAAGGTGGAGGGCGACACCTGCCTGAAGCTCCTGGACTTCTTTAACTATGAGACCAAGGACTACATCTGGGAGATCATGGATCGCTGCGTGGACAAGCATTTATGCATCCCTAAGAAAGAGTTGGAGCGGATCGAGGCACAGCTCAACCGGACGCTGAAGGGCTATACTTACTTCATCACCAAGCCCAACGGAGCGAAGGGAAAGGAGAATGAGTTGGGAAGCAGCATTCTCAAGAGCTGAGGGAGAGCTTTTTGGTTCATATCTGAAGAAAATCGAAAGATGTGGGAGATAGGTTGTAATTCTCGATTTTTTTAGTGTTTATCATGGGAAAATAAAGAATCTCAGGAAAAATAGTGGATTGATCTGTGCAAATCATTAGTTAAGCTTTTATATCAATAAATATCCATGTAAAATGGTGGTTATTGAGGATGAAGTTAAAATTCTTTGTATTAATTGTAATCTTGTCGGTTTTTTTTGGCATAGTAGCGGTCGATGCCGTCGAGGTAGGAAGCGGTCCGATGCATACTGAACTGGCGCCATCCATCTGTCCTGATTCTGCACGAAGCTCAAAAACAATATTGGATGTGTTAAATGAAGATATCAGGTTCAGCAAATTTAAGAATTATGCAGAGTTGGAGGAATTAACCGCAAATCTCTCCGAAGAAAATGCAATAACAGTCTTTGCTCCCGTAAATGAAGCATATGAGACTCTTTCCAATGACGAAAAAGAGAACCTAACCGTAGAATCATTAATTCTCGATGGATGTCTTGAGCTGGAAAATATGAAAGAAAAGACGTCATTTGAGAGTCTAGATGGTCAATTAATTGAAATTGATCACAGATCCGATAAAATTTATTTTAATGACGCTGAAGTTATAATTCCTGGCATCGTATGCATGAATGGAGTTATTTATGGAATAGACCGCGTACCTCAATCAATAACTTCGGGAAATTATGGAACAGCCTCAACAGAAGTTGTTTCCGGTGAAACACATCCTGCTCTCGCGGAAAGATGATCCAAAAATTTTTGACTTGCTATGGGTCAAAGGTGCTTGATCGATATGATTTTATCATACACTAGGTGGTATTGCATTTGAAATATAAAATAGTTTTGGTTATTATTATAATAATTTTTTCTATTTTTTGTTTAGATATTATTGGAGGACTTGCAGAGGAAAACAACGCAATAGATCATAATATTTCGAAGTCTCAAGAGTTATATTATTATGGGAATACTTTCTATTATCAAGGGAAATACGAAGAAGCTGTTGATGCATATGATCAGGCAATTAGCCTGAATTTAAAGTATATAGATGCATGGTTTAACAAAGGTTTAGCGTTTGAAGCCATGGGAAGAAACATTGAATCTATCGAAGCATATGATGAGGTAATCAAATTCGATCCCAATTATTCGAAAGCATTTTTGGAAAAAGGCGTTATTTTTATAAAATTATACAGATATAAAGAGTCAATAGTGCAATTTGATAACGCTCTAAACATAAATCCGAATTTTGCTGAAGCCTGGTATAATAAAGGAGTAGCACTTTATCATTTAAAGGATTATGAAAATTCTTTAATAATGTACAATAAATTCTTAGATATAAATCATAAAAAATCCAAGAATAAAATTGCTTGGAATAATAAAGGAATAATTCTCTATAATCTAGGCCGTTATAACGAAGCAATTGATGCATATGATAAAGCAATTGAATTGGATCCAACCTTCGCATGGCCATGGAATAACAAGGGCATCACGCTGGGCCATATTGGCAAATATTCAGAAGCTCTAGAGGTATATGATAAAGCGATTGAGTTGGATCCAGCTTCCGCGTTGTACTGGAACAACAAAGGCGCTACGCTTAGCAGCATGGGCAAATATTCAGAAGCTTTAAAGGCATATGAAAATGCTACGAAATTAGATCAAAAATTTGAATGGGCCTGGAACAATAAAGGCGTTACTTTAAGTTTTATGGGAATGAATGAGGAGGCAATAGTTGCGTTCGATAGGGCTATCTCTATAGATCCGAATCAATCAAGCATTTATTATAACAAAGGCCTATCTTTAATAAATCTCAAAAAGTATTACGAGTCGGTTAACACGTTCAATATAGTTATTGAATTAAATTATAGTGATAAAAATGCTTGGTTAGGAAAAAACAATGCCTGGCTGGCATTGAATCAATCGCTTAGAGCCTTCATGGCCTCATCCACTGCCAAAGGATTGGACATGGATGATCGATTAAAACGCATCATCTACGCAATTTTTTTATTTCTATATATTTCCCTACTGGCTATATTTATAAAATATTTTGTATTGAGCAAGAGGCATAGGTTAATTCCATTGATTATTCTAATAAATGTTCTAAATTTTATTGCTTTTTGTTGGATAATTTCGGGATTATTCAACGTTAATGTATTAGCTTTATTCGTCGCCATTGTCATGCTAATTGTGATTATTACCATATCCCTCATTGCGTTTATAGGTATTCCTGAAAACATATCAAAAAATAATTTTAGTAATTATTTAAATTATACCATTTTAAAAAGAGGTACATATATATTTATCATTGCTTATCCTTTATTATCAACTATTTTTTATTTCCGTTATGGTCTGATCTATGAAGAAGATATGCTTCTGTATCTCAGAATATCATTTTTAATGATAACGATTATCGGACTGATTTCGATCCTTCCCATCTTAATTGGCATTTTATCGTCTTCATATATTAATAAAGATTTGCGAAATGTATTAATAATATTACAGTTCAGTTTTATATTGATTATTTCTATATATTTATCTTTAACTTTTTGGATTTTAGGTCTAGGTAGTGAATTATTCCAGATATCACCACTATTATTAGGAATAACGACCTTCCTTTTAATATTCACATTTTTGCTCCCTTATTTGATTGGATGGAAAAAAGAAAGACGGATAAGAGAATTATTGCTGAATAAGCAGCGATCCATAATAGAGAAAATAGAAAACGTATTAATACGCCCCACGCCTAGTCTTTATATCGCTAAGCTTAAGCAAATTAGTTCAGAAGTCGAGTCAGAGACAGACGCAATTATAAAAAAATTAACATCCAATAATACATATAACCTGGATGAATACGGTCCTAATTTTGATTGCTTGATGCCCTTAGAATCCGATCCGCAATTGTTCTACTTAAGGTTTTTGCAATATATTCACGAGGAAATAAATGAAATGATGGAAATATTCCTTAAAATAAAAGAAGAGAATGAGGTAATAGAGAAAGCAGACATATATGTTGGTATATATTCAACAAAAAAAGAAAATATTATTGGTAATATTAATATTGAGAAGAGTTCCAAGCCGGTTTTCTGGATAGGATTAACATTTATTCTCTCACCGTTTTTATCGATCGTAATAAGCAATATGGCTAATTTGATGGGACCAAAAATAATAAGCGCAATAATTATAAAACTGGTTCCAGTATTAATTCAAGGACCTAGCGGATTAACCTGATAGTTCGTTATTGGCTATTTTGCAGCTCAGCACCATTTGTATGAGCGAAAAAGATATGGCACTGCCCGTGACCATGAAGGCGCAGCTAGCCTGTTTCCACTATCCCAAATCCATCTCGTACTTGACCTCAGTAACCAGGCTGCCCCACAGCTCATGAGTCACCTTTTCCGTCTCTCTGAAGCCCACCGATCGATAGAGCCCGGACGCTGCCGGCAGTGTGCTCACCGTCCAGAGAAACACAGAGGAGTATCCTGCATCCCGGCTGAAAGCCAGAGCCTCTTCCACCAGCTTTCTCCCCAATCCCTGGCACCGCAGAGCCGGGCGCAGGAGCAGCCAGCGAAGTTGAGCCTCGGTCTCCGAGAATTTTACAATGGCAACGCAGCCCACGATCCTGCCCTCATTTTCCACGATCCAGATGCGCTCCTGCGGGCTACGCCGCAAGGCAAACTGGGCCAGTGGAATGGCCACGTAAGAGTCGAAGGTATGGTCCCAGCCTTGCAGGGGTGCATAAAGAATGCCGTGCAGGTAGGTGATATAACCGACATCGCCCGGCAAGAGGTAGTGCCGGATGGAAATGGACGGCAGGGAAGGCTTCAAGAGATCGGGATTCAGCTCCGCCAAGAACTTTTCCCAGAGCGCCGGATTCCGGCCAATATACAGCGCCATCATCTCCTTGCACAAGGCATTGTCCTGGTCCAAGACCTCGACGCCGTGCGAGAGCATGAAATTCCTGGCTGCCGGAGCGCTTCTTCCCTCTCCTACTACTACCTTCTTAATGCCGAACTGCACCACCGCCCCGGCGCATAGGTAGCAGGGCATGAGCGTAGAATAAAGAGTGGTATTATGGTAACCATCCGTTAGCCTGGCATGGCGCAGGCAGTCGATTTCGGCGTGCATGAGATGATCTTGTTGCTGCACTCTTCTGTTTCGGCCTCTTCCAATGATCTTGCCGTTCTCGACCAAAACGGCGCCGATGGGAACTCCGCCTTCCGAGAGTCCCACAAGCGCTTCATCTATTGCCGCTTGCATGAAGATGTTCATAGGAAATCAATTCGCCATATTTTCTGCCTTCATCAAATATCTATCGAAAATGCATCGAAATTGTTAACTTCTCAGGGTGCACCACGAATACCGGATGCCGTCCGATGAAATGAACAGAATGACCGGGAAGATCTCCGCGCTGGCGGGGCTGTTAGCGGGAATAGCTGCCATAGCAGTCGGATGCATATTTCTCATATTCGCTTTGCCTTCGCTCGGACGGCTGGGGGAGTTTGATTATGTCTTTTCCCAGGCAGCGGGCGGATTTCTCATTATTCTGCTAGGTCTGCAAGGCACTTTTGCCGCGGCTTTGGCCTGGCCCAGCAGTCGGGCCGAGCGGGCGCTGCTCTTCTTTGGTGGCCTGTTTTCTCTCTGTATTTTTGCCTTACTGGCAGTCTACCAGGAGTGGACGGCCTGCGCTATTATCATAATAATTGTAGCGATAACCTGGGCGGCTTTACACCGCCGCAAGTATGCGGCACCAATTCTTTTTACCTTTGTCGGACTATTCGGCTTTCCCCTCGCCCAGGCGGCTATAACCCTGCTTCCTTACGGCTGGAAGACCTGGTCCCTCTCTGGGGTTTTATTCATCTTTTGCGCCATGCTCCTATCCTTTTCGGGGCATTTCAGCAGGCCACTGCTCTTCAGTAGTCGGAGGTGGGGCCATCTTCTCTATGCCCTACTCTGTCTGGCATTGATCGTTCTCGCCATATCAGCGCTCGTTTACCTTCCAGGTCCTGCCGGTCCGGCAACTGCAGGAACGTTAGCTAAATCCGAGCAGAGCGAAAACGGGCCGTCGGGGCATACAGAGCAGAATGACTGCGATAGGGATAACAATCTCAGGGCGACAATTCGCTCTCCGGGAGATGTGCGCACCTTCCCACGCGGCGAGACGGTGCTCTTTTCGGCAGATGCTTGCGGCAAAGGGCCACTACGATATGTATGGAGGTCGAGCAGGGACGGCATCATCGGCAGGAACGAATCATTTGAGAAAGAAAATCTCAGCTCCGGATGGCATAATATCACCCTTGCCGTCACAAACAGCAGCGGCATTTCCTCCGCTGCCTCTGTGGAAATCGGCATAGCCGAGCCCTGGGTTTGCGGTCAGGTTGATCCCAGGCCGAAGTATTATCCGCCTGACACACCCTGTCGGGACATCTGGCCTGATGCGCCGGAGAGGTGCCAGGAGATGGAGGTCTGCCATCCCAGCCTGGACTGGATTGTGGCTGAAGCGGTGGACTGCTGCGATGGGACTCCTCTGGCCAATTCAGCCTGCTCCGATGCCTGCAACCGATCGGGAGACGACCGGAAAAAGTGTCGCGGCATTTTCATCATCAACTCCTTTGGGCCGGATGCCCGGTACATGCAGGGCTATGCGCTCTTCAAGACCTGCTGCTCCGGCTATCCGGAGTGCACACGCATGTGCGGCTCCAGCCTGGCTGGAACTTGCACTTTTATGGACGGCTATAATGAAAATGTATCAAAACTCTCCTGTCGACCGGAGGAGAGTGGCGTCTCTGCCTGGCATTCGGACACGAACATGAGCGAAAACAGCGCCGTGCTGGGGTTGTTCCCCACCCATGCCACTGTGAACATTCTGCAGACGGGCGTTTGCAGTGATTACTCCGCGGCCTTAACCACAATGCTCCGCAAAGCCGGCTATAACAAGAGCGAGGCCTTCAGCACATCCAGCACGGCCTTTGATCTGCCTCTTGTGGGCGATCATCCCGGCCATGCTTTTAATCTGGTGCTTCTGCCCGGCGATACAAAATACCACATCGTGGATACAACTGGAAATGGCGACGGCATAAATCTGGGAGGAGTGCCCGGATATTTCCGATTTACTGGCTGCTTCCTGGGTATGCCCTCTCATACCCGGATAATGGACTGGTGGATGGGCTACTGCAAAATGATCTCGCCCCAGAGCTCTAATGATGCTGGCGATGCGACCACTCCGGAAAAAAAGAACATTTGCGGATGCACGTGACTTACGCTTTCCACTTAATCGTATTGCCCTTCATCTTTAATATCCCTTTCTTCTCCAGGGATCGAGCAATCTCTTCCGCAACCAAGCTGGCATCGATGCTCAAGACATTCCGATCTCCGACATCGACAATGCACCTTTCCGCAAATTCCTCAATGTCCATCTTTCCCTTTGCCGGTTGTTCTACCAGATATTTTATCACCTTTGCCAGCGCCATTATCTTCATAAATTCTTGCTGGTATTCATGCCGAAACTCATCATCAATATCAGGATAAAATGGGGCAGAGGCTTCATCTATGGTGATCTCATAAACTTTCTCCATATCTACATCCACTCTCTCCCTTTGCAGGGGATCATCGGGATCGAAATCATTGCGTCTAACAGGAATGCTGATGATCGGATCATCAAGCCTGTTGCCTATCGGCATTTCGAGAGTTATATTGTTAAGATTCAGGACATCCTCTGCAAAACTCAATGCTAAAACAAATTCAGCCATGGTTCTGCCGACCTCTTCTGGGGTCTTTTCATCCATATCCTCAGACAAATCTTTTTGCAGGCGGAAACGGTCTCTAATCTCTCTCCAGTTGGGGTCCAGCTCATTCATGAAAAGATCTCTGAAGTCATCCTGGGTGGATGCCTTTTCAACAACTGCTTTGATGGCAGCCAGGAAGCGCTCATATTTTAGAGAGAACTCATCGCGCTCTTTCATCTCGCTAAGCTTGCCCTGCAAGGAAGCTTTGACATCCATCTTAGCCACGACCAGGCCCTTAACATCTACTTTGAACCCAGCATCTTTCAAATAGCCTGCGACGATCTTTGCTTCATTCTCGCTGTATTCTCCTACCTTTAACATAATAGTAGGATCGTGATCTTTGCTTATGAGGCTTGCCGGTGATTTATTAGTCTTCTGAAATCAGGGGGCAAATGCCCGGCCCGGGTTCGCTCAGGCCGGAATTGGTGCCGCCATGGATTGTTGCATACTCTTTTCCATGGTTGCATCGAGTGCGGTGCGCATCTCCTGCTTTTGCGCCTCCTCGAAGCTGCCATTCTCCAAGAGGTCCTCCATCATGCCGCTGATGATGTCATCCATGACCTCCACCTTAAAGTAAAGCCGCTGCCTTTGGGTGTAGTAGTAATTAATCTGCAATTGCAGAACGGGATTTGCGGCAGCTTGCTCGTTGTTGGTAAGATCAGCCAGTTCATCATCTGCCTTTTTAGCTTTATCCTTGACCTTATTGTAAAGGCCAAACCAGGAGAGAATAGCCGCATAGTCCAGCTTGGAGAGCTTGGGCATCATGCGCCCAAACCTCTGGGAGAGCTTGATCAGATCCTCATTAGCAGAGCGAATGGCATCCTGATGCCGGGCAATGTCGGAGCCGTATTTTGCAAATTCTGGGTTCTTAGACATCTATATCACCTAACGCGGAATTATTACTCAAACAACAATGGATAGTAGCGGATAATAAGGACGAGCCGCGCGGGGCGAAAGTGATCGGCAATAGAGAGCGCATAAATATCAAAGAAGATGATGGCAAATGATCCGCAAATGAAATTGTGCAGGGGAATATGAGTAGTAGTGACAAAATCGCCCAGGTGCGCCGTCTCTGCCACCAGCTTTGCTTTTCCTCTTGCGTCGAAGACAAGCGGCAGGGCAGACATGTTGAGCTTTTGCGCCTTCGGCCTCACTGGTCCGTTTTAAAAAAGGAGGAGCAGATTGTCAAGATAGACCAGGGTGGGAAGGTCCCCTTCGACATCTCCCTGCCCCTGCCCGCCCGCGACGAGCGGGAAGGCTCAGACGCGGGAGTGGGGCTCTTTTGGGAGCGTTTCCAATGCAGGCAATGCGGCCTGTGCTGCTATACACCAGGGGCGGGCCTATACCTCGATAAAGAGGATTTTGAAAGGATTGCGGGGCGCGTGGGAAAGAAGAGACTAAAAGCCATCTGCCGGTTCGAAAAGGCCCTGCATGCCTGGGTGCTGAAGCAACCCTGTCCATTTTATGACCTAAACTTAGGCTGCTCCATCTATGAGATCAGGCCCCTTACCTGCACCAAATACCCACTTCATCCGCCCCTTCAAGAGATGCCCTACAACCTGGCCGTTGATGCCTTCTGCCCGGCAGCGCGCCTTCTGGCCAAGGATACCCTGGGCTGGTGGATCATATGCGAGAACAACTGGGCCGCAATACATCAAAAATTGGCTCTCGATCAGAGCAAAAAGCCCTGAATCCATTCTATTCGATAGGACCTTCCTTCTTCATTGAGACTATAATGGTCTGCATTATACCATTGAATGGATTTAGGATTGCTACCCGCTTCATAATATTCCAGGAATTTCTGCCTGGGAAAAAAGACATCCTTACTACCGAATTGGAAGAACAGGACAGAAGGTGCGGCATTTTTTATGTAGAGCAGGGGGTCGATCGGTTCCATGATCTTTTTATATTTTTCCAGCTCGTCTCCGACAAGGGTGGGCATGTTGAGAAGGGCCACATCCGTGAAGCTTCCTACGCCCGCCATCAGCACGCTGGCTTTTATCCTCTTGTCCACACCAGACATAATCCCACCAAAAAGAGCGCCGAGACTGTGGCCGACGAATGCTATCCTGTTAATATCCACGCTTGGCAGCGAAGAGATCAGATCAACGGCGCGGCGTAGATCAATGGCAATCTCGATGAACCAGTCACGCACATCTTCCGGCCGTCCGCTGGCTCTTTTGCCAAACAAAGCACCATCGGCCCAGGGTGCATCAATGAGTAGGCAGGTCGCGTTAGCCTTCGCCAGAGTGATCGCTTCATCCAAAAAGGAAGATCTGTTTCCTGGGCCAGGATGCACGAAGATAACGCCCGCAAATGGGCCTTTTCCGGGTGGTGCAATCAGATAAGCTCTGATTCGTCCACCTTTTACGCCAGCATAGCTGATATCGTGCACAAAGATGCCGTTTCGGTATTCAATGCCAACTTCTTCTTGGTTTAGCGGGGCCCTTTGGTTGTAGGAAAATGTCTCATTCAAATCTGTTTCACTTCCATTCCTTTAATCTTTGTCTGCATGCGTTGCAACATGCTCAATCATCGATATTGAGCTTTCCTGCGAAAAATTCCTCCATAGCTTTTTCGCATCTATCTTCCTGCGGCCATAGCCTTAGAGGACCTCATCGCCCTAAAATTATGATCCCGCAGGGAAAAGGATTAATCATTAATGATAGCTTAATTAGTCCTAAGGATGGGCATTATGGTCGAAGGAACGAAGGACGGCTGTATCTTCTGCGATATTATCGAAGAGAAAGCATCTTGCTGCAAGATCTATGAGGATGAACTCTCTTTAGCCATACTCGATATCAACCCCTTCTCAAAAGGGCACTGCCTGGTCATTCCCAAGAGGCACGTGCCCTGGTGGCATGAGCTCTCCGAAGAGGAGAATGCCAGCCTCTTTCGAGTGGCACAGATTGTGGCTGAAAAGATGATGAAGGCTTTGCAGCCCGACTTCGTCTGCATATACGCCCGGGGCAGGAGAATACCACATACCCACATCTTCCTCGTACCCACATACAGCGGAGATGTGCTGGACAGATTCTTCAATGCACTGGAACTGTTCCAGGAATCGCCACCCAAGCTTGCGGCTTTGCGAGAGAAGAATTCCATGGAAGATGTCGCTGAGCTTCTCAGGAAAACGTAAATTATGCGTGACAGAAATGATCAGGAGTAAGGAGCCTGTCTCCTCACTTCCTGATTCCAGGAGGAGACTTACTTCTTGGCGATCTTCTCGGGTTTGAGCACGCACAGCGGTCCTCTGAGGTAGACATACCAGTAGAGTGCCGCCACAAAGAGCGCCGCTCCCACGATGTTGCCGAGGGTGACGGGGATGAGGTTTGTCACAAAGAAGTTGTACCATCCATTGCTACCGGCCAGGTTTGCCGTGGCCACATTGGCCGTGGCCAGCTTGGCAGCTATGGCCGGATTGTTAGCGGCATAGATGCCCAGGGGAATGAAGAACATATTGGCTACGCTATGCTCAAAGCCGATGGCGACGAATGCCATGATGGGAAACCAACAGGCAAAGATCTTGCTGATCACATCTTCCGAGCTTATGGCCAGCCAAACTGCCAGGCAGACCAGCCAGTTGCAGCCCACGCCGCGAAGGAAGGCAGTTTCGAAGTCTAGGCCGCACTTGGTATTGGCCACAGTTGCGGCCCATCCTGCCCAGGGCATATTATCGAAAAATCCGCAAAGGTATGCCAGGAAAAAGGCCACGAAGATCGATCCCAGAAAATTGCCCACATAGACCAGCGACCAATTTTTTATCAATCCCTTGAGGGTGGCCTCGCCATTGAGAAGGCTGATGGGCGCAAACATGCAGTTTCCCGTGAACAGCTCCGAGCCCGCGATTACGACCAACATCAGGCCCACAGGAAATACTGCACCGGCGGCGAACTTGACTAGGCCGGCAGGGAGAGCAATCTTCCAGATTCCGCCGTCCGGATCGGTGATGGTGCCGTTGGAGAGGCCTCCTGCCACAATCTCGCTTAAAAGGGCTCCAAAAGCGATGTAGGCTCCGGCTAAAAAGCCCAGCACCAGTAGCTTTTGCCAGGTTATGTTGCATTTCGTGCATCCGGCAGCGATGGCTGCCTTGGCGATATCAGCGGGAACTTTGAATGCCATTATTCTCCCTCCACGACGGGCGACTAACAGATTGGCCATGAATGTCCTATTGTTTTTCCATGGCACCAGCGTTCAATGCCAACGCTTTGCGGATCGCTCGTAGGGTGGCCACTGCTTGCCTACTTGAGGTGTAAAAAGCTTGCGGTTGCCGCGGCTTTGCACCCTAAAGTGCCCTTTTGAACCGACATTGGGTACAGACATTAGACTTTAGGTGCAGAATGGATTTAATTGAGAAGGTTGGGTTCTGTAAAGTTTGCGAGAGCTTCAAATTTTATGTCGAATGTTTTAATTAGTGTGCCTACTATTTCTTTCTCGGTGTTCAACCATGAGCGAAGATAAGGAGAAGAAGAGAGAGACTAAATTTACAGGCACGATCGGTGGAGCTGCGTCAACCGATTATGGGACGCAAGAAAAAATACGAAATGGGGCACCTAAAAAGAAAGGTAAATAAGAACTTCTAAGATAAATGCTATCAAGGTCAGCATTAATCCAAATTCAAAATAAAATATTTTTTTATTATAGATCTCTTTCAATTCAGAATCCCATGTAGCATAATTGATTGCTAATTGTGTCGCAGCCTCCTTAAACTCCTTCCGACCGTAATTCTCAATTGTAGTCTCGATATCCTAGCGATGCCAATCGCGTGGCCATATACACAATGCAACCAAAACCAACGATACGATTAGAAGAAAAAAGGAACATATAACAATTCGTTTTGAATTATATTTTTTATATATAAAAAAATTGCGAATAATATTGCATTTATACTGACAACACCAAAGCTTTTCGTGTTCGAGTGATCTTATAAAGTTCTCTCGTTGAAAAAAGGATTGCCTCGCTTCCTCGACCATTAACCTAAAAATATCGCTCGTATCTTCTTCTTTTAATAGGCGTTCACCATTCGGCTTGCACTCTAAATTAGTGTTATCCATTTATTATCACCCTTTGATTTCAGTCTGCTTTTAGGTTGGACTTCAGGTGTAAGAAGTCTGGGTTGATTCCATTCTCGCACATTTCGTGAATGACTACCGTTAGATTGTAGGCAACAATTTTCGCCAGTAGTTCATTCACCTGGGCCGTTGTAGGCGTTAAATGTGGTTGTGCGAAATCCTGTAGAATCCACCGAGAAATCATTCTCCAATCCAGCAACGGACAAGGCGGATAGCGCAACCAGCTCATGCAAGATGGGTGTCACATCTGGATTATTGAAGAGCTTAGATGGTGAATTGAAATGAGGCGCATGGTCGATTTGCTCCCTTTCAGTTGCATTCTGGACGAGGCCAAAGGCGCGGCGGCTAGAGTGCTGAGAATTGACCTTTTGGATCGCGCAAAAGAGTGTCTCATGGATCGATCGGCGCGGTCTTCCCATTGTCTGCTCAGGCTCAGGAATTGCTTTCACCAAGATAAACGAGGACTAAAAAATATCAGAGAGGATCCAAGAGTTTGGACGTACTCCTGATAAGTTGCCTTGTGATATCTCGTTCAACGTTCCTTGATAGAGCACAGGGCCAGGCGCTAACGATGCGCCCTGCAATAACAATGATTGGGCGCAGGAGCGCGTTTGTTGCCTTAACGGCGGGAGAGCGTGTTGCTGAGAAGAACAACATCAACTCCAGCATAAAGAAGGCCAGTACTACGATAATACCAGCCTCATAAGACAGTCCTAGCCCAAGGCAAACCCAGACAATTGTGCCTCCAATCAAGGATAATATGAATGCGTAGATGCCGTATGCTACTAGAGTCAGCAAAACAAACCAACCAGAAGCCTTGCGATCATTTTGGCGTTTCATCAGGCATCATCTCTAGTGTAGATAATGCATTCCTACCCTTTAACTCTTTTCCTGTTCGTTCTTGATTATGTCTTTCACTTCTCTGGCCGTAGTATGCACAAACAATACCGCAAAGAACAGGTAGATAATGATGTAAATTGCATTGGAAATCCTCAAAATCACCTGAATTGCGGCTTCATCGGTCATACCAAGGTAGCAAATCCCTATTATCAGAAAATGGGTGAAACCCGCCATGATTAGAATGATAATCAAATCCAGAGCAAGGAGTGCCACAATAAGACTCGCCATGTAGAGCTTAAGGCAGATTATCTCCAGAACTTGTTTCGCAAATTTGGCGAGGGCATGGATTGGTGAATTGCTGAAGTGATTTATAACTCTTTTCAGGCTACACCTAAAGTCTGGTGTCTGCACCCAAAGTCGCCCAAAATAAGTACATTAGGTGGAAAGCCAGTTGCAGCCGGCAAATTAAAATTTTTTAAAAAAATCAAACTGCGCGCGGCCACCCCACCCTAAAGGGATGGGGTATGCTTCGGGCCGCGCGCCCAGGTTGACCGGATTTCAGGAACATCCGAACCTTCGGTTTCCTGGATAT
>Ga0209777_10001851_pt1 | contig 29206 bp, 30 predicted proteins | sample FrelakmetHBP12HB_FD_187147 | JGI IMG/M metagenome (GOLD analysis project Ga0209777, IMG submission 187147) | Freshwater lake sediment microbial communities from the University of Notre Dame, USA, for methane emissions studies -HBP12 HB (SPAdes)... | ecosystem: Environmental > Aquatic >...
CCTTTGCCTTGAATGCCGGTGCATGATTCCTTCTCGGTCTTTTGCTCATACTCTGATCCTCCTTTGTGGGTCATTGTAGAGCAGTTTCCTCACTTATGCACCTGTCCAATTTTCCCAGACCAGCTCTGTGTATAGGACATGGCAGGCTCCTTCTGAGTGTTTGGTTGTCGCATTCCTAACACTACCAGAAGCCCTGCTATGTCCAATACTTATCTCATATGGTGCACTTTGAAGTTGAATTCGCCTTTAATTGATTCAATTATTCTATTTGCTTTTTAACTTGCAATCTCTTAACATTAAAAAAATAGAAAACTATAGCTTAATAACTTTTCATGAGGCGCTGGCAATGAAAAATACTGCAAGAAATATTTTACCGGAGAATTATATTCTTGCCGTACTATCTCCTGAAGATCGGCTTGATGCAGCATTCACAGTGGCAAAACAGGCTTTTAAGAAGACGAAGTTGACCATGAAAGATATTGATGCCGCCGTCAAGAATATCAGGAGCAGAAATGTCCGGGAGAAAAAGTAAAGCGGTTATTGATACCGGCGTGCTTATTTCCGCGTTTGCCTTTGGCGGTATTCCACAGCGGGCTGTTCAAAGAGCGTTTGCATACTGCAATCTGTATGTTTCGCAGGATCTGTTGGTTGAATATCGCGGTGTGCCCGTTGCCCTTGACTACTGCGGCAAAATAGATCATCAGCAGTTTAGGGCCTTGATTTCCGGTATAGCAGCATTTACTGCAAAAACCGCCATTGTCTATCCTAAAAAAAAGTTTCTTATCTGCCGGGATCCCAAGGACAATATCGTGCTTGAATGCTGTCATGCGGCTTCTGCCGATATTTTAATTACCGGCGACAAAGACCTTCTGGAACAAAAAAATCTTTCATTTCATCTGGACATTCTGACTCCCAAACAGTTTTTGCTGCGGGCAATAGTATAATTCCCGCCTGCTGCCTGTCTGCCTGCATGCTCTCAAAAGAATACGATGCTCAGTTTCGGGTTGTTTTTCTCCTATTGTTCGCGGTTTTCAAACTCCGCAATCCGCAATCCGAATTCCAAAATTGAAAGATCGGTTTTACAGCAAAAGAAAAACGCGCGACATATGCGGTGAAATAGAATATGGTAATGCTGGCGGTGTGAACTAAACAGGTGGCTGTTGTCAGGAATTAATGGGGAAGTAATTCAACCATTTCAACAACGTCCCCTAGTTGTCCTGTTTTTACCGTGGCACTGTCCGGACTGCATGCACAGACAAATTTCACAACGCTCGCGGGGTTTGGCTGCAGGGCTTATGTGCTGTTATTTTTGTCCAGCCCACACACACGCTGAGGCTTTGGTGAAACCTCATGAATAATCCGGGCTAAATCGGTTTAGGAAGGCTGCTGTGTAAAGCCCCGCCCTTGGATTCTTTCGGCAGCAGCAGATACACAATCAGATAGAACAGCAGGGTCAGGATCAAAAGAAATTTAAAGCCGAACATAAGTGACAGATATTCGCACACCCCGCCGACTACCGCTCCCAATATATTTGATCCATATGCCTGATAGAGATTTATTTCGTCTTTTATTAAAGTGGCAAAAAACAGGCTGGCAAAGTACACTGGACCGAGAAACACCAGCACCGCGGCGATGCAGCGCACAACCTGGGAATTTATGGAAAAAAGGGCGGAAACCGGCGTTATATAGGCTGCAACGAGATTGATGGCAAGAAAAATGATGAGTAGATTGAAGGACGGCTTTTGTACAAAATAGCTCGTTATATTGCCAAGCAAAACCAGGGCCAAAATTCCGGTAAAAACAACTACATTTACCTGCCAGGTTGAGCCGTAGAGAAGCGAAAGGCCGATGACATTGCTGGTTTCCAACAGGAAGAAAGCGGCCCCAAGAAAAAAGTACGGAAACCGGATTCGGCGTTCTCCTTTTGGTACAAAAAGAAGGGAGGCGAAGCCCAGGATGACCGCAAAACCGATAAAAACAAAATAATAGCTCGGGATAGCGGGCTGCTTGAGATACAGAAACGGCCAGTCATCCGTAGGCGAAAGGCCGACAATTTCTTTTCCCTGCCCCCTCGCAGCAAAACGGGCATTCCCATTTACATAGGTAATGCCGTTGGGGTACTTCCCGTGGGTAAATGTTTCTGTGGGATAGTCAAAAACCTGGTCCAGCATGGTGAGAAAGCGTTGGTGTATCCATGGCCGATTGCTGGCAAACGTGAGAAACACCTTGCCGCCGGGCACCAGAATGCGCTTAACCTGCTCCAATGAATCGCGCGTGTAAACAAAATTATCAAGCCGCACGGAAGCAAAGGACGACAGCAGCGTATGGCTGTCCAGAAAGCCGAAGACGACCAGCGAAAACTGCCTGTCAGCCTTTTGAAAAAAAGACCGGGCGTCATCGTTGATGATGTGCACCCGGGGGTTGCTGTAGGGCTGTTCAAAATGAAGCTTTTTCCCCAGCTCTATAATGGCCGGGTCAATCTCTACGGCATAAACCGTCCGATTAGTGTTTCGCAGCGCAGCGCTGACATCATTGCCTGTTCCGGCTCCGACAATGAGGATATCCCCGTCAGGAAGGTGGTCTATCTCCTTATACGGAAAGTCATATAATATGCGCCATTCAGTGAAAAACGGATGGGCCGGTGCTTTCGGGCTGAGGTCCAGCATCAATTGATGATAGTCGTTGTTGACCGTGAGCGTATAAACTATGGTCCTGTCAAAAGATACTGTTTTCTTGGTCTCTTTGTCGAAGATTTCCCTGAGCGGTTCCGTGTAGATTCTATAATAGGGCGACCAGATGAATTTGCCGCAGAAGGGCGCCGTTGTGACGATAACGATGCCGCAGCACACGGCGGCTATCAGGTAGTTGAGCCACGTTTTTTCAATGATAAGACCCAGCAGAACAAACCCCACGGCAAACCAGGCAACCGCAGAAAACCCCTGAAATGAAATAAAGGCAAACAGTAAAATGCCGCAAATGCTGCCCGCTATTTCAACGGAATAGGCCCATAGGGGTTTATGCGTCTTGAAAAGAATGCCGAGCCATTGGCCGAAAATAACAAAAACCGCTGCGGTAATGACATAGGTAATCAAAATAATGATGGAGATGGGCATGAGCTTATAATATTGTACGACATCATCACCCGAGTACATGATGCCCAGAGGAGCGCCGATCCACGTGAACTCATCGGCGGTACTGAAATTATAATGAAAGAACCCGCTCAGGAAAATTCCGAGCAAAACGGCAAGACTGATGACCGGAAAGATGAACCGCTGCAGCCGAAGGGGGTAACGCGCCAGAAGCGCCCCCGTGCCAAGCCCGAAAAAAGCGGCTATGAGCACGAAATTCGAATAATAAGCAACAGCCCTGATACAGGTGCTGAGCCACCGAATTAATAAAAGCTCCCAGTACAGGGCCGTCATGCCGCAAAACAGCAATAAAAACGTATTGTAGTCAAAAAGCCGAGGGGTAGAAGTGCGGAGGTTCGTCTGCATAAATCCTTTCTTGGAGCGAAAGAATCGCTTGGGATTGATTTTGTTGAAGTACATATGACAAAGCACCAGATGAGTCAAGGCAAATAGCAGCGTCAGCCCGTTGCGTATTATTCTGAAGGCAAAGCTCGCTCATACGCAATGTGAGTAAATGCCAGCAACAAAGGAGAATTTAGGGGACGCTGGTGATTGAGTTGAATTAGTTTCCTTACAGGAAGGAGAACGAAACGGGGGCACCATGCATATCAATTATGTTATTAATGGGAAAAGGCCGGTAAATGCGGAGCTGGCCTTGAGGTTGGGAAGATATTTCAGCCAGGAGCCACGTTATTGGATGAACCTGCAAAGCCGTTACGACATGGATATGACTGAGGATGCATTGTCTGACAAAGTTGCTCGTGAAGTACACCCTTTGAGCATGGCTGTTTAAGGTTTAGGTTGGTTTTTTTACGGTAAGTCCGTCTATTCGCTTAAAGTGCTTTTCATCAAAGGTGAAGACCGTGGTCAGATTCTTTTCAATCCCCCAGTAGGCCATGACCGCATCGGCAAATTTAACATTTTTTTCAACGTAGGCCCGGATTGCTTGACGGAACACACTTTCCAGCTCTATTTTCAGCTGTGGAGTATTCATCATTGCATCAGCAATATCGGCAATTGCCTCTTTCGTGAGCTTATATACCTTCTCAAGAACCCAGACGATTTCAAGCGTGGTAATGGGAAGTATATGCAGGGCAATTCCTTTTTGCCCGGAAGTCTGAATGAGGTTTTTTACGGCCTCGCATTTGCCGGCATCATCTTTCACGAAAAGCCTCAAAATAGCGCTTGTGTCCAGAAATGCCTTAACCACGGTCTTTCGCAGCCTCCGCAAGGGCTTTTTCCCGGAGGGCATCAATGGTAACACCCAGATCGGGCAGCGAGCCCGCATAATCAAGGATCGTTTTCCCTCTCTTCAGAACAATGCCGTCTTCCTGCATATCGATGAGCAGGGTATCGCCCTCATGGATGCTGAACCTTTTGCGGATTTTCATGGGTATTGTTATCTGTCCCTTGGGGAGTATTTTAACCGCCTGCACTTTATTCTCCTTCAATTAAAATAATTCCTACACACTTAGTATAGTAGGAATTTATAGAAGCCGCAACCTTTTTGATACACCCCCATACGTGCTCTTGACAATTCTCCAATATTCACTACATATAATAGTTATATTTTGTAATAATAACCCGCTACCCATGAAAGGGCACACCATGGCACATACCTACGGCTGGACAGGCACGATACTTCGCATCAATCTTTCAAACGGCGAGGTGCAGACGCAATCGATCGAGCCGTATGTAGAGCGCTTTATCGGCGGCAGGGGCATTATCGCAAAGCTCTACTGGGACGAAGTGAGTGAGAAGGTTGACGCCCTGCACCCTGATAGCCCGCTTATATTCATGACCGGCCCGCTTGTGGGCAGCGGCGCCATAGCCTGCAGCCGGTGGTTTGTGGCTGGCAAATCTCCTCTGCAGTACCCGGACCAGTTCGGCCTCGGGAACTCAGGCGGCAGCTTCGGCATCAAGCTCAAAAATGCGGGATTCGACGGCATCATCGTAACCGGCAAAGCCGCTGGGCCGGTGTATCTCTATATCCATGACGGCAAGGTTGAAGTAAAGGACGCGAAAGGCCTGTGGGGGCTTGCAACCGACGATTCGATGAAGCGCCTTGCCGCGACCCACGGCGAGGCGGCTGGCGTTGCCTGCATCGGGCCCGCGGGTGAGCGGCTAGTGCGGCTCGCGGGAATTATGAGCGACATCGGCTCATGCTGCGGCAGCGGCTTTGGGGCGGTGATGGGCTCGAAAAATCTCAAGGCTGTTGTGGCTGACGGCAGCCGGACGGTAGCCATTGCCCGGCCCGATGATTTACGCGTGGTCAACAGCCGCATCCGCTCGCTCATGGAAGGCAAGAACCTGATGGACCCCAATGTGGATGGTATCGATCTTGTGCGGCGCGCCCCCTGTCCGGGTTGCCCCGCAGGCTGTCCGCGCGGACTGTACAAACATGTGTCCGGCCGCGAGGAATTCCGCAAAAACTGCCAGTCAGTCTATATGTACTATCTCTGGGACATGAAGCATCACGGCGGCGAGTCAACCGCTGATCCGTTTATCGCCACATCGCTGTGCGACAAGCTCGGCCTGTGCACGCAGGAGGCGGGCAACATCCTCTACCTTCTTGACTTGTGCGCCAAAAACGGCGTGCTCGACGATGCCGCCGCAGGCATTGCCCTTTCGCAGATCGGCAGCCTGCAATTCTTCGAGCAGCTGGTTGACATGATGCTTGCAGGCCGCGGCGTCGGCGCAGCGCTTGCACAGGGCACGATCAGGGCAGCCCATGCCATCGGGCGCGGTGCGGTAGAGCTTCTGCCAAGGCGCATGACCCCCAGCGGCTTTAATGCCGATGCCTACAACCCCCGCTACTTCATTCCCCATGCCGTCTACTACGCCACTGAGGCAACCAGCACCATGAACCAGCTGCATGAAATGGCCTTTCCCATTATGAAGTGGACCATGTGGTATGCTACCGACGGCGCCATGTCGCCCTTTGGAACGGACGTGATGCTCGGAATCGCCAGACGGTTCTGGAAGGATGAGCGGGCGATGGATTTTTCAACCTATGACGGCAAGGCCGCAGTGGCCGCCATCATCCAGAACCGGCAGTACGCAAAAGAGACCCTCATCGCCTGCGACTTTCTCTTTCCCCTCACCACCGCCGACGGCGCAGAAGACCATGTGGGCGACCCTGACCTTGAGAGCAGGCTGCTGTCTGCCGTTACCGGTATGAACATTTCCGAGGACAAGTATTATAAGATCGGCGAGCGCGTCTTCAATCTGCAGCGCGCCATACAGAGCGTGGAGGGCCGCGTGGGCAGAAAAGATGACAGGCCCAATGAGTTTTATTTCACCGAGCCCATGATGGAGGAGCCGGGCTTTCTCGGTGTCTTCAACCCAGAGTTCATGCTGCCCGGGCCGGGCGGCGAGCTCATCACGCGCATGGGCGCCATACTTGAGCGCGACAAGTTCGAGGCTATGATGGATGAGTATTATGCCATCCGCGGCTGGGATGTGGGCAGCGGGCTCCAGAAGAGCTCCCTGCTGGAAGGGCTTGGTCTTGCGGATTGTATAGCACGGCTTCGTGAAAAAGCAGCGCTTGCATAAGAAGGCCCGCCTCCCGGGGGCTGTGGCATAATAGCCCTTGATGTCATTTTGAATCCGCCGCGGCGGATGAGAAATCTCTGTGATTGTTCGTAGAGACAATTCATGAATTGTCTCTACAGCAAAGATTGAGGCGCTGTGCGCAACCTTCGGACTCCCTGCGGTCGAAATCACAGTATTTAGAATTGCGGTACAGTCTCCCTGTCTCAGCGAGCACGGGTCGCCGTAACGGTCTTTTTACGGCGCGCCTGCGCCCGCTTCCGCCAAATCAGAAATGTAAAAAGTTGACACAATGACTAAGTTGCATTAAACTTATACTTTATTTTAATGTGTTTCATTGTTTTAATTTCATTGGAGGTTTTCATGGAAGAATTGAGACCAGGACCACTGAGCGGTGTGACAATTCTTGATTTCACCTGGGTGCTTGCAGGTCCTTTCGCGACCAGAACTCTTGCCGACATGGGAGCCTATGTTGTCAAGGTCGAGCGCTACAAGGACGGCACCAATGAGCGTCATCTACCACTCATCGTGGAAAATGAAGGTGTCAAGCAAAGCTCCTATAATATCAACTGCAACCGCGGCAAAAAAAGCATCTGCGTCAATCTAAAAGACCCCAAGGGTGTCGAGATTATTCATGAGCTCATTAAAAAAAGTGATGTGCTTATGGAAAATTTCGCTCCCGGAGTCATGGATCGCCTGAAGCTGGATTATGATTCGGTCAAGAAGATCAATCCTAAAATCATCTACTGCTCGGTCTCCTGTTTCGGCCACTGGGGCCCTTACTCCCACAAGCCCGGCTATGACATGATTGCCCAGGGTGCAAGCGGCTGGACCGACCAGAGCGAAATTCCCCAGATCGCGCCCGTCTCCATCGGCGATATGAATGCGGCAGTACATGCCGCTGTTGCCATCTGCGGCGCTCTCTACTGCCGCGAAAAGACCGGCATAGGCCAGAACATCGATATCTCCATGATGGACTGCCTCTTTTCTTTCCATGAAAATACACTGCCGTGGTATCTGCTGACAAGCGCCATCGGCAAGCCTGTGGAGCCCCCCAGGATCGGCCGCCTGCATCCCGGCTATGCACCATACGGTATTTATAAATGCAAAAACGGCTATATCGTCATCGCATCGCTTACCCAGCCCCGCTGGGAAGGAATCGTCCATGCCATGGGCGAAAAGTACAAATGGCTGTTTGACGAGCCGCGCGCGGCGAACGTTTCCATCCGCTGCACGCAGGAAAATGCCCCCTTCATTCATCAGCTGGTTGAAGAATGGACCATGTCGTGCGAGTCGGCTGAAGAGGCGGAGCGTATCCTTGAAAAGTATGAAGTGCCCTGCCTGCGCACGCGCACGATCAAGGAGCTTGCCGACACAGATGAGCATATCAAGGCGCGCGAGATGATGGTCGAAATCGAGCAGCCTTTCGTGGGCAAAATGAAAATGTACGGCAGCCCGCTGAAGATGTCCGAAACGCCCTGCGGCGTACGCGGCCACGGCCCCCTGCTCGGCGAGCATACACGGGAAGTGCTCGGGACGGTGCTCAACTATGGTAAGGATCAGATAGACGCGCTCTATTCAGGCGGAGTTTTGTTTCAGGAGCCTGCCGTGGAAAGGCTTAAGAAAAAATAAACCGCACGTGCATAAAAATATAAAAGGGATGGCCTGCAAGCCATCCCTTTTTTTATTGCCCCCCGTAGCTGCATCTCAGGATGAGCGGGTATTTTTTTCCTGTTGCTCTATCTGCTTCACGACATGTTTGCGCAGCAGATAAGCCTGCCGCGAGAGCCTGAAAAGATCCTGTTCCAGCATATACAGGTTTTCCGTCTGCATATTCTGGGCAATAGTTTTTAGAGAACTGGCCTCGCTTTCAACCGTTTCATGTTCCGGCTCGATATAGTGGCCCTTATAGAAATAGTCCAGCAGAGAGACGAGATCGGGCGCGCATTTTTCGCCGCAGCTTTTGCAGACCAGCTGCTGGGTGTCGTTGAGAAAAAGGTCAAAGGGCCGCTGCGGCTCAGTCTTTTTTCCGCATAAAGCACACAACTCTGCGGTCGTGGAACTGCCCGGTTTGATGGCAAGCCTGATATGTTCCATAGCATATTCTCCTTTATAGTTTGAGGCCTTTTTTCTTCTATGTATATTTTAGCATATATTATAATGAGTGCTGCAGTGCTGGCGGTAACTTTCCGGGTGTGGCGGTGCTAAAAGATTTAATATTGGTAAACGGATACTGCTAGCGCTTGTCTGGTTCAATGCGAGAGCCGCAGAAACAGGCCAGTGCAAGGTGACGGCGGGCGGACTGATATGCGGTGTTATGTCAACTTGGAAGACAGGTTATTCCCTTGAGGAAATTATCTATATTTTAACCACAGGCGAAATTCCTCAGTATCGGCTTAGATCGCACAGATATTTATCTTAGTCAATAGGGTGCGCACCGTAAATAGGTAGGGAGTTCAGGGGACGACTCGGGGACGCCCATGAATAAATGAATTGCGCCCCCGACACACCCCAGCATTTCATCCTTTCGAACGGAATCGGCCCCTTGCGATTGAAATAATTCCTTCTTAAAAAAGAATGGCCCCGACTCATGAAGCCTTCTCAAGCAAGCCGCTGCCGTTTCTTCCGAGGGAGGATTTGGGGCTCAATGTGACCCCAGACTTTCCAATGGGCCTCTTTCCAGGAACAATCTTGTTGATTCGTACTCTGGTAATGCCGATAGCCGCTGCAAGCTGTACCTGGGGCATTCCCAGAGGCTCAAGAAACTCATATTTCAAAATTTCACCCGGTGGGCGGCCGTATGTTTTTTGGTGGCATGGTTCACCTCGTTAATGGTACTAGTTGAATTCAAGGTTGATGATTCGGCCGTCTTCCAACCAAAATCGTGCAGATGTCAAACCGAAATCACAATTCAGGCATGAAAATATGAATAAGATTCTCAGAACAAAATCTATCATGGCGATTTCAGTTGCGGTCGTCACATTTATTGTTTTCCTCCCATCGCTCCGAAACGAATTTGTCAACTGGGACGACAAAGATTATGTTTACGCGAACCCCTTTATCCGCTCATTCGATACAAAATTATTGAAATCAGCATTTGGGGGATTTCATGCTTCAAACTGGCATCCCCTCACCTGGCTTTCGCATGCCTTTGACTACGCCATCTGGGATTTGGATCCTCTTGGGCATCATCTGACAAACAATATACTCCACACTCTAAACACCTTAATGGTGGTGTTCCTTGTAATGAGGCTTATGGCGGTTTTCAAGAAAACTGAAAAGGGTAAGGGGTTATCTCAGTCATCTATAAATGACCGCACGATAATGATTACGGGGGCTGTAACAGGGCTATTGTTCGGTCTTCACCCTCTGCATGTGGAATCGGTGGCTTGGGTTGCGGAAAGGAAGGACCTTCTGTGCGCCTTTTTCTTCCTGCTCACTATCATCACATATACACGCTATGTGAGTGAGCTCAGAACAAGTGTCTCCATAAATTCTGCATCATTTTTTTTCAACAAGAAGTATCTTGTCGCAATAGGATTTTTTATCCTCGCGTTATTAAGCAAGCCGATGGCGGTTACCCTTCCTTTCGTTCTGCTGATTTTAGACTGGTATCTTTTCAGAAGGATGCAGTCTCTCAAAACATTTTGGATAGCCTCCGCCGAGAAAATTCCGTTTCTTGTGTTTGCTCTTGTTTCATCGGCCCTCACAATTTTGGCACAACAAGCGGGCGGTTCCATAAAATCCGTAGCGGACATATCATTGGCATCAAGGGTGATAGTGGCTGCAAAATCTCTGATTGCCTACCTGTCAAAGATGATGGTGCCCCTGGATTTGGTCCCTTTTTATCCGTATCCGGAGAATGCATCTCTTTTTTCGCTCGATTATATTGTCCCGATTATTATCGTAATAGCAATTACTGCAGCTTGCATAGCTGTTATGAGAAAACAGAAATTCTGGATGTCAGTCTGGAGTTATTATGTAATCACGCTGATGCCGGTGTTGGGTATTGTTAAAGTGGGCGACCAGGCAATGGCAGACAGGTATGCTTATTTGCCGAGTCTTGGACCCTTTCTCGTTATCGGTTTCATAGCGGCAAAAGTCTATGAAAAGGTGTCAACTTTAAACCGGTGGAGAGTGCTCTTGAGAACGGCCTGTTTTTTTGTTGCGATGATCATGCTTGTCTCCATGTCATATGCCACGATAAAGCAAATTGGCCTATGGAAAAATAGCATCGTATTCTGGAATTATGTCATTGCCGGGGAACCCTCAAGAGTTCCCCTTGCGCATACTAATCTCGGTGAGGCATACATATCCAAAGGCCAATTTGATATGGCAACAGAACAAATCAGAATCGCATTACGTCTGAACCCGAATGACGCGGGGGCCTATAGTAATCTCGGTACAGCGTACTTATCTGAAGGGCTATTCGATACAGCAATAGACCAATACCTCACGGCATTACGGCTGAAGCCTGATTTTGTTGAGGCTCACTATAATCTGGGTTATGCATACTTGTCTCAAGGCAAATTCGATATGGCAATAGAACAGTTCCTGACCGTATTACGTCTAAACCCGAATGACGCGGGGGTTTATAACAATCTCGGTAATGCATATTTGTCTCTAGGACAATTAGATATGGCAATAGAACAATACAAAACCGCATTGAGTTTGAAGCCTAATTTTACACAGGTTCATTATAATCTGGGCAATGCATACCTGTCGAAAGGGCTATCAGATATGGCAATAGAACAATACAGTGCCGCATTACGTCTGGTGCCGAATTTCGCAAAGGCCCATTATAAACTTGGACTCAGCTATCTTGGCAAGGGGTTAAATGACATGGCAAAGGCAGAATTTGAGTTGGAGCTAAGCCTTCGGCCAGATAATTATGAGGCAAGACAAGCGCTAAATTCAATTGTTACAAAATAAGGATTAATTGACAAGCGTCAATACATAGTTGACACCTGGGGACGACTAGGGAACGTCCAAGAACTGATAGGAACTTGCTTTGAGATGCGATGAATATTGGACGAGGGCGATTGTGTGTCAAGGTTAATATTGGCGCAAGATGTGGAATGAGCTTTTGTCTCTCCGGCAATTCCTGATTGTGCTGCGGTGGTGAGCTATTCAGTTTTGCTTGAAACTCCACTCAGTGCCCTGAGGTGAATCTTTTAAGATAACACCTTTTTCTGCAAGACTGTTGCGGATTTCATCTGAACGGGCCCAGTTTTTCTCCTTGCGAGCGTTCAAACGCTCGGTAATGAGTTGTTCAATCTCTTGCTTGCTTATGCCGCGAGAAGCGCTGCCCAGTTCCTTCAAATGCTCAAAATAAGCTGCAGGCTGATTCTCAAGAAGCCCGAAGACCTTGCCTGCATGGGCAAAAACCTTCTGCGCATCACGGGCAATCGCTTCATCAAGAGCAAAGCCAGCGTCTTTTTTGCACCGGTCCACAATGCCGTTGAGCGTACGGGTAAGGCTGTGAAGATGCCCAAGCGCGGCAGCCGTGTTAAAATCATCGTCCATGGCTTCTTTGAACTTTTCAGGCAGGCCGCGCACTTCATCAAGCGCGGCTTGTTCAGACGCTTCAAGCCCGCCTTCAGCCCTTGCCGCTGTCTTAATGGTCCGAAGATCAAGCAGCAGTGCATAAAACCGCTCAAGGCCTATTTTTGCCTCGGTAAGGTTCTGGTCGGAAAAATCAACAGGGCTTCGATAGTGATTGGACAGCAAAAAGAGCCGCACCACTTCAGGATGGTAGTTTTGCAAGACGTCGCGAATGGTCAGAAAATTTTTGAGCGACTTTGACATTTTCTCGTGGTTGATGTTCACAAATCCATTGTGCATCCAGTACCGGGCGAATGGCTTGCCTGTTGTGCATTCAGCCTGGGCGATTTCGTTTTCATGATGCGGGAAAACAAGATCCATGCCGCCGCCATGAATGTCAAATGTTTCGCCAAGATATTTCTGGCTCATGGCAGAGCATTCTATATGCCAGCCTGGCCGGCCCCTGCCCCACGGACAGTCCCAGTATGGCTCACCCTCTTTGCTTTTTTTCCAAAGGGCAAAATCAAGGGGGCTTCGTTTGCGCTCATCAACCTCAACGCGTGCTCCCGACAATAAATCGTCGAGGTTCTTACCCGACAGCTTGCCGTAGTCTGAAAAAGCTCCAACCGAAAAGTAGACATCGCCGTCAACCTCGTATGCTTTGCCTTTGTCGATGAGCGCCTGCACCATTGTTATCATCTCGGGTATATGGTGCGTGGCGCGCGGCGTATGCGTGGGCATCTCGACACCCAGCGCCTGCATGTCATCATCAAATTCTTTTATAAAGCGCTCGGATATCTCGTTGAAGGCAACACCCTGTTCATGTGCACGGTTGATGATCTTGTCGTCTATGTCGGTGTAGTTGCGCACGAAAGTGACATCATAGCCGATTGATTTGAGATAGCGCTGGATAACGTCAAAGACGACCATGGCGCGGGCATGGCCGATATGTGAAAAGTCGTAGACGGTGACACCGCAGGCATACATGCCGACTTTGCCCTCACGAAGCGGCACAAAGATTTCCTTTTTGCGGGTCATGGTGTTGTAGATTTTCAGTGCCATAGCTTGATCATCCTCATAAAAGCATTTTTATCTAGCCTGCTGGCTTGCAGGCTTTTTACTCAACCATTGCCACTGCCTGCGCCGATATGCCCTCACCGCGGCCTTCAAAGCCCATGCCCTCGGTTGTGGTGGCTTTGATATTGACGGCTTCAGGGTCGATTTGCAGGGCAGTGGCTATATTGTCGCGCATCTGATCCATGTACGGAGCCAGCTTTGGCCGCTGCGCCACGATCACGGCGTCAACGTTCACGCAGTGAAAACCTGCCCGTACTATTTTTTTCCGCACCGCCTCAAGAAGCCTTAAGCTTGAAGCGTTTTTGTATGTCGGGTCAGTGTCAGGAAAATGCTTACCAATATCGCCAAGGCCGGCGGCGCCAAGCAGCGCATCGCACATTGCATGCAGCAGCACATCGGCATCGGAATGTCCCAGGAGCCCCTTTTCATGCGGGATATTTACGCCGCCGAGAATGAGCTGCCGGCCTTCCACAAGTTTGTGTGCGTCATACCCTATGCCAACTCTCACGTATGCAGCCTCCTTTGCAGTATCGCTTCGGCAAACAGCAGATCTTCCTGTGTGGTTATCTTGATATTATCGTAGGAGCCCATAATGACCGACACGGGCACGCCCAATCGTTCAACCAGCGAAGCATCGTCAGTACCGGCAAAGCCTTCTGCACATGCTCTGCGGTGCGCCTCGCAGACAAGTTCCCGCTCAAAGGTCTGAGGAGTCTGGATCAGATAAAGACGGTCGCGCTCAAGCGAGCGCTCAATCACAGCCGTGTCTTTTGCCACCATGGCTAACGTATCCTTAACCGGCACGGCCATGGTCGTGGCGCGTTTGTGCATGGTTATCTCAAGGGCGTCGCAAATCATCTGCACGGTAATAAATGGGCGTGCGCCATCATGGATCATGATCAGATCGACTGACTCGGATACAGCGGCAAGACCATTTCGCACCGAGTCCTGCCGCCTGTCGCCGCCCGCAACCACGGTCACAGGCTTTGTTATGGCACACCCCTCCACAACCTGCTTCCGGCAAAAATCTTCCTGTCCGGGGCTCACCATAACAATCAGCTCTGCAATATCCGGGGCCTCTGCAAACACCCGCAGTGTGTGGGCAAGCAGCGGCATGCCCTGAAGGATAATATAGGGCTTTTTGATGCTGCTGCCCATACGTTCACCACTTCCGGCTGCGGGGATAATTGCCGCGGCTTTCATGTTACATGCGTCTCCATATAAAAAAAGCAGGCCCCAATGACATGGCCTGCTTTAATATTATCCAAAATTGCATAAAAAGAAATGTTAATTTTCAAAGATGGCCGCGATATTTTTCTCCACATGATCCTCTGTTGTCTTCTGGGCGATGGAAAGTTCCTTGACAAGCAGTCCCTTGGCAATATCCATCATGCGTCGCTCCCCAAAAGAGAGGTCTTTGCCAATTTTCAGTAAAAACAGATCACGGAGAACAGCCGCAACCTCATAGACTGAGCCGGTCTTGATGCGGTCCATATACTCACGGTACCTGCGGTTCCAAGTCTGCGAATCTGTGGGAGAAGATTTTTTGTCTTTTAATATTTTATAAACTTTTGTTGCATCCTTATTGCTGATAATGCTTCTCATGCCAACCTGTTCGACATTATCGGTCGGCACCATGATGGTCATCCCATTGCCAAGGATGCGCATTATATAAAACTTTTGCTTTTTATCATGTCCGGCGGACATATCCTTTTCCTCAACAGCCTCTATAACACCTACGCCGTGGGTAGGATAGACCGCCATATCGCCTTTTTTAAACATAGAGCAATCCTCCCAATAAATAAAAATAAAATCAAAAATTTAAAAAATTGGCTGTTCTGTGGCCCCCCATGCCAAGCTCAGGAATTGTTGTACGCATACAGTACAGTAAGAAACGATTTATTCTCGCGCGGGACATGAAACAAAAACAACCATAATGCTTATATCAAAATTTTAAAAAAAAGACAATGGAAATTATCAGGCGGTATTATGAGGTGAGAAAATAGGATTGAAAAATATGAGGAAATTCAAACCATTGCGTGTTGTTTCGGGAGATAAAAACAGCGTTTTGCGCATACATATCGTTACGTGCGGGGGATAAAGAAGAAATCGGCGCTTTGCTGGCAAAAACCCAGTTGCAACAGGCATACTACTGCTGTTCGGCTGCGGAAGAAGCCTCCGTCCGAGTCTTTTACCTATTTGCCTGGCTTTGTGTCAGCCGCAGTTCCCGCCGCAGCTTTTTAACCTCACGGCTTAGCCTAAAGCGCTGCACCACATCGAGCAGGTTGCCCACGACGACACCCACAAAAAAAGGGGCAATTAAAATTCCCCAGATGGGAAACGTGTCTGTCATGCCGTTATAGTAAGTAAGCGGGACTGCCTGATTGTTTTGCATGGCGAAATAAACCAGAAAAAACAAAACTGCAACAATGCCGCAGGTGTTCAGAAATATTTTCATGGCGCCTCAGTATTCAGTAAAAAATTCTTTATGCAAATCAAACTTTTTGATCCTGCTGTTTTGATACAATGTCTGCGATCGTTTCACGGCGAAACCTCCAGGAGTTGCCGACCCTGAATCCCGGCAGATCGCCCTTTTTGACCAGCTTATAGACCGTTATTTTCGAAAGCTTCAAAAAATCGGCTACTTCTTCGACTGTCATGATTTGCGAAGGTTCTTTGGATGTTGTCATGGATCACCTCTGCTCCTGTTGGTTTCTTTTTAATCCCTGCAATGAAGAATAGGGTTAAATTTAATCCTTCAACCTTTTGCAATATCCTATTAATCTTTTTTTTAACACATACAAAAAAAAATTCAATAAAAAACTTATTATCATATAATTTAAACAAATAACCACAAAAGCCCCGCTTTGTCTAATGTGTGTGAACTTTTCAGTTGAAAAAACAAAGGCTGATACAATGGGGAGAGTATAAATGATATACTGTTTTATTTGTTCAACCGCAAGACAAAACCTTGGAAGCCACCGGCGTCGGCATTGTTTGTTATATGCAATTGATAGTACGGCTTTGATTTTTTAAGCAGCGCAGGAAACTATCGAACTTCAACTGTCAGCACTGAAATTTTCATATATACATGCAGTTTATTATCTGTTAATTAATTTATAAAAAATTTGAGGCAATCTGTCAGCCTGCGGGCATTGAAAAATTTTTCGGTGCATGCATGGCTCATTATCGGTGCACCTTCAACTTACTCGAAATTGCAGCAACACAGTACATAAAGGCAAAATGCGGACTAGCTAGCCACCAAAACAAGAGAAACGCATATGTATGAGCTATCAATTCAGACATCATTTTCCGCTGCACACCGGCTGCGGAACTATCAGGGCGATTGTGAAGCACTGCATGGCCATAACTGGAAGGTGCAGGTGACCGTTCAAAGCCGAACACTCAACGACATCGGACTTGCCATCGATTTTAAAACGCTCAAAAAAATAACCGGCGAAACTCTTGATCGTATGGATCATGCCTGCCTCAACGATATTGCGCCGTTCTGCGATATAAACCCTTCATCAGAAAACATTGCCCGGGTGCTGTACGAAGAAATGGAAACAAGCCTCGCAGCTTTTGGCGTCAGTCTTTTAAAAGTTTCTGTCTGGGAATCGGATAATGCCTGGGCATCCTATTTTGAAGGGTAATGCTGCCATGTCTCTTAAGGATATTCAGAGCCAGAATGACCATCGCCGCATAGAAATTGATAAAGTGGGCGTCAAGGGCATACACTATCCCATAGTGGTCCTCGACAAAATAAATAAAGTGCAGCACACGGTTGCCACGATCAACATGTACGTGAGCCTGCCCCACCACTTTAAGGGCACCCATATGAGCCGCTTCATCGAGGTGCTCAACACCTACCGCCACGGCATCAGCACGCAGAATATCGCTGAAATACTCATAAAAATAAAGGAGAAGCTCCGGTCCGAATCGGCGCACATCGAAATTTCATTCCCTTTTTTTATTAAAAAAGAAGCACCGGTCACCGGCGCGGCAAGCCTCATGGAGTACACCTGCCATCTTGTCGGGTCGCACAGTGAGAAGCTCGATTTGATCGTCGGCGTAGAGGTTCCGGTCACGACCCTGTGCCCCTGCTCACGGGAAATCAGCAATTACGGAGCCCACAATCAGCGCAGCCTTGTGAGGGTGCAGGTACGCTTCAAAAAATTTTTTTGGATTGAGGATCTGATAGCCCTTATAGAGTCCTGCGCTGTAAATGAAATCTATCCGCTGCTAAAACGTCCTGACGAAAAATTTGTCACTGAAAAGGCCTATGACAATCCGATGTTTGTGGAGGATATAGTGCGCTCCGTTGCTGCAAGGCTGGAGCTTGACGCCAATGTAACCTGGTATATGATCGAATCGGAGAATTACGAAAGCATACATAATCACAGCGCCTATGCACTGGTAGAAAAAACAGTGCCTGATGGGCAGCAGCAGTGCCCGAGCCAAGTCTGAGGCAGCATTTTCCCTGCGGCAAGAGCAAGTAACATACTAAAAACCCATCTCAGAGATGGTCCGTCACAAGTATGATCACGAAGTAATAATGAAAAGCAGCAGTGCCTGGGCTTTGCATAAAAATCACACACTAGATACTCCCTGAAAATTCATGAAACAGATCCGCATTGGCTATCTTTCCACGCTGTATCACACCTCCCATATTTTGAAACACCAGGGATGCATTGATGGCGAGCTTGGCGTTGAGGCGCAGTGGCGGCTGTTTGGAACCGGCCCTGCCATGATTGAGGCTTTTGCACGGGGGGAGCTCGACCTTGGCTATATCGGTCTTCCGCCTGCCATGATCGGCATCAGCCACGAACTGCCCCTGAAGTGCATCGCCGGCGGGCATATTGAGGGTACGGTGATGGTTGGATCTGCGGCTATGGGCACTGCTCAAGACGTGCACGAGAGGAATGATATTCTTGCGCGGTTTGCAGGCAAAAAAATCGGCGCACCGAGCTGCGGCTCGATTCATGACATCATCATCCGCCACCTTTTAAACAAGAATGGAGTCGCCGGAGCTTCGGTGGTCAATTATCCCTGGGCCGATCTCATGCCGCAGGCCATCGCAGACGGTGAGATTGCAGCAGCCGTTGGCACACCGCCGCTTGCGGCAGTGGCGCAGGCCTGGTATGGCCACAGCATTATCATACCCCCCCGGCTTTTATGGCCTTTCAACCCCAGCTACGGCATCGTCGTGCATGCAACCATACTGAAGGAGCGAAGTCTTCTGGAGGGTTTTATCGGGCTGCATGAACAGGCCTGCAACTGTATTCGCAAGCAGCCGGGCGAGGCTGCACGGATTCTGTCGCAGGCAGTGAAAGTCGTCGATGCGGAATTTGTGCAGAACGTGTTTGCTGTTTCACCCCATTACTGTGCGGCACTGCCTCAGCCCTATCGCGCGGCAACCATGGCCTTCGTGCCGGTGCTGCGGCATCTGGGGTATATCGACCGGGAGCTTTCGGAGCAGGAAATTTTTGATCAATCCTTCATCGGGCAGGTGCATGCCGGGCCGCACCATTATTGATCTCCATGCTTCTTCTTGTCCGGGCAGCCCTCAACCACGACGGTAAACTCGCCTTTTATCACAGCGCTGCAGAGTCTCTCTGCAATGACGGAAAGCGTCCCGTACATAAATTCTTCATGAAGCTTGGTAAGCTCCCGGGCAACAACGGCGCGCCGCTCGCCGAGCACCTCGATCATGTCGGCAATGGCTGCCTGAATTCTGTAGGGAGATTCATAAAAGATGAGCGTTCGCTCTTCGCCGGCTATTTTTTTAAGCAGATTTTTGCGCTTGCCTGACTTGGGGGGCAGAAATCCTTCAAAGGCAAAACGGTGCACGGGCAGGCCCGAGGCGCTGAGTGCTGCAATGGCGGCGCACGGACCGGGCACGGGCACAACGGTTATTGATTCTGCGATTGCCGCAGCAACAATGCGGAAGCCCGGATCTGAAATGGTCGGGGTGCCTGCTTCTGAAACCAGGGCGATATTTTTTCCCGATTTCAGCTCGCTTACGAGCCAGCCGGTTTTCACCTGCTCATTGTGCTCAAAGTAGCTGGTCAGCGGCTTCTTTATGGTATAATGGTTCAAAAGAATGGCTGTTTTGCGTGTATCCTCGGCAGCAATGAGATCGACCTCGCGGAGAATGCGAAGCGCCCGCATGGTAATGTCTTCGAGATTGCCGATGGGGGTGGATACTATATACAGTATGCCTGTCGACATGCGCAGTAGTCCTTTATGCAAATGTGTATTGTCTTCAGGATTTTAATGCATCATGGAGGTGCTGTCCACAGATTATGAAAAGAAAAAAAACGGTTGTCAGCCTGTCACCGCAGCTTGAGCGGTTGCTCAGCAGCTATGCGGGCATCGAAGACGGGCTTCATAAAAACAAAAAATCGCTGCAGGAGCTGGTTGCCGCTGTTAAGGATCTCTCGGACGCCTATATCGAACCGGGGAAGACTGACTGGAAGGGGCTTTACAAAAACACAGCGGCTGTCAGCGCCTACCTGCTGTATTATCTGCCGGTGAACCTGGTAAAGCTTTTTCCGCTGCTGGATGAGCTGGCCAAAGGGGGCGCTTTCGATTGCACGCAGAGGCAGCAGCTTTCCGTGCTGGATATTGGCTGCGGCCCGGGAACGTTCATGCTCGGGCTGCTTGAATACATGTGCCGTGCCGGCACAGGGGCAGCTTCCTACCCGGAATCAATTTCCCTTACCGGCATCGACCGCATCAAAGACAACCTGGCTGCGGCAGAAAAGCTCATCGGGCAGTATTGCAGCACTGACTGCCTGCCTCCGGCCATGACGGTCAAGGCGTCGTTCGGACCGGGCTCCCTGAACTCACCGGACTTTCTAAAAAGCCACGAGCTGTATGATCTCATTATTGCCGGCAATGTCATTGCAGAGTTGAACGGGGAAGCGCTTGCAACCTGTCTTGCAGCAATCACTGAACATCTGGCCCCCGGCGGCGCGCTCATCATCATCGATCCGGGCACGCGCCGCGCGGCGCGGCGTCTGCTTGATGTCAGGCAGCTGCTGCTTCAAAATACTCAGCTGTATTTATTTGCCCCCTGCCTGTGCGCTGCCGCATGCCCCATGCAGGATGATGCCGCCCAGTGGTGCCATGAAAAACTTTTCTGGCAACCCACGGAGGCGGTTCGTCTGATCGACGGTGTGCTCGGTTTCACCAAAGAAAAAGGGATCAAGTATTCATTCCTCAGTTTTGTAAAGAAGGATGTTGCCCGACTGAGCCTGTATGCCGGCATGGCACAAGAAAAAATCTGGCGGGTCGGAAGCTATGTAATTAAAAATAAAGGTGAGGACCGGCTGTGGGTCTGCAATGGGCGGCAGCGGCTGCTGCTGCGCCGGCTTGAGCGCAACCGCTCCGTGACAAATAATGATTTCGAACAGGCCGAACGCGGCGATCTTGTTTTTGTCGACGGCGCCGTGCCCCGCGCCGCATTTCATGATCTGCCGAAGGAAGCGGTATTCCGCATTATTCATTGATCCGAAGACAGACTATGTCATTATGAAAATCCTGAAGGGCGGATGCTAACCCCAATGCTGTTCATGTAAGCAAAAAACCTCCTCGCCCCCGGCACGGGGAAGAGGGTCGAAGTGAGGGGGCCGCGTGTTTTTTTGCCCTGTTGAGCTAACCAGCCCTTCTTTTCTCTTCCCGCCATTCTGCAGAATCTCCGCTGTTATATAGATGTCTGCATAACATCGTAACAGCCACAAAATGCAGAACGAGAGCCATTCTTTTTGACAATAGTATTAAAATTATGCAATAAGCGGCTTAGGTGAGAATCGGAAATTACAGAGGTCTATATAATATATATTGGCATGAATAGAACATGAAATTGACACCAGCGCAAGTTAAGAATCTAATGCGTCGCGGTTTACGATTCTTGGTTGACCCTGAGCCGGAAAAAAGCGACAAGAAGCGCGTTCGAGATTACTTCAAAGAATGCTGCGCATACTGTGGTCGACATCTTGAAGACGGAGATGGTGACATTGACCATCTTGTTTCGGCTGCACTGGGCGGTGCCAACGCGATGGCGAATCGAGTCTTGTCATGCAAACCCTGCAATGCCAAAGAAAAGCGGGATAGAAACTGGATTGAATTCCTGAAAGAGAAGTGTAATTCTGACGACATCTTTCAAGAACGCAAGTCTATAATTTTGCAATGGGTTGAAATGAACGGCGGTCATCAGAGCCTTGATTCTGAAATACTGGCCCTTCTCGAACAAGAGTCAGAAAGAACAACAAAAGAGTACGAAACGGCCTGTGGAAGAATCAGGAGACAAAGATGCGGCTGACAAGTCCGTGCACCCGATCTCCGAAAAAGCCGGCTCCGTGTGACGTCTGCGTTGGCAGAGAGATAATATGAGCATACGAAAACGTGTCGAAGACGCTTTATTACTTTATCAAAACGGGCGACATGAAGGTGCTTTCCTTACCGCACTGGTGGCTGTTGCGGCTACGGCACGACGTGAAGATCCAGACAGAAAAATGGCAGATCGAGAATGTTTTGAGGCATTCTTAGACAAAAGACGGCGGGGCATTTTACAGGTGGAATTTCGTGGTGAGCTACATACGATTCCACATATTTTCTATAAATGGTTTAGGTGTGAACTCGTACATGAGGGTGGGTTGCCTATAGATGTTGAGTTTATTGAAAGTGAAGAATTGTCTCTTCGGGCTGGCGGTGCGCCTAATTATATTTTAAAAATCTCACATGGTTGGATCCATTGGCTTATCGCAGCAGTTCAAGAGGCATCCTGCAACAAGGAAGAGTTTGCAAAAAAATAGCATGTAGGGCGGGTGCAAACCCGCCGAATTTAAAATAAAAAATGGCGTGTTGGCACCCGCCCTACGATCTGGCGAACAATCTATATCTGCCTCTGTGTTATAACCCTGTTTGAAATTGTGATGTACAAGAAAGAAAGCAAAAAGCTATGCATCCATCAGTTCTTTCCCGTCGTGATTTTATCAGACTGAGCAGCTTAACCGCAGCAGGGCTCGTGCTTGGCTGTGCCGTTAATCCCGTTACCGGCAGGTCGCAGCTCATGCTCGTATCTGAGGGAGAAGAAATTCAGCTTGACCATGAGACCTCTCCCTTTCAGCTTTCTGCAGACTACGGCATGGTGCAAAACAGCAGCCTTGCAGCCTATGTCAGCGGGGTGGGCATGCGGCTTGCCAGGCACACCCACCGGCCGCAGATGCCCTATGTGTTTAAGCCGGTCAATGCCGTGTATGTGAACGCCTATGCGTTTCCCGGCGGCACCATCGCGGCCACGCGCGGCATTCTTCTGAAGCTGCAAAATGAAGCGCAGCTTGCGGCGCTGCTGGGCCATGAGCTGGGGCATGTGAACGCACGGCATGCGGCGCAGCAGGCTTCTAAGGGCATGATTGTACAGGGGCTGCTGGGCAGCGTTGCCATTCTGGCGGGCGTTGTCAGCCAGACCCTGGGCGACATCTCCTCGCAGCTTGGCATGATCGGCGCGGGCGTGCTGCTTGCCACCTACAGCCGCGAGGCCGAGCGGCAGGCCGACTCGCTCAGCATGGACTATGCCGTGGCCGCCGGCTACGGCCCCGATGGCTGCATCGGGCTCATGCAGATGCTTAGTGGCCTTTCAAAAAGCCGCTCCGGAGCAGTCGAGCTTTTGTTTGCGACCCACCCGATGAGCGAGGACCGCCTGCAGGCCATGATTACCGAAGCCTCCCAGAAATATCCCTCAGCACGGAGTAATCCCCTGTACCGCGAGCGGTATATGGATAATACGGCTTCGCTTCGCAGGCTGCAGACGGCGATCGAAGCATTTCAAAAGGCGGAAGAAGAGCTTGGACAAAAGCAGTACGGCTCTGCCGAAGCGCTGCTGCGCAAGGGACTTGCCGCTTCCCCCGACGACTATGCAGGGCTGCTCATCATGGCCAAATGCCAGTTCATGCAGAAGCGTTACGGCGAAGCCCAGCGCTTTGCGCAGCAGGCAAAGCAGGTCTATCCGGCGGAGGCTCAGGGCCATCAGGTGTGCGCCTACGCCTGCATGAAGCTGAAAAAATTTGATACGGCGTATCAGGATTTTTCAACCGTCGAGCGGCTGTTGCCCGGCAATCCCGATAATGCTTTCAGCAAGGGCTACTGCCTTGAGCAGATGGGCCGCATCCCGCAGGCTGCCGGGGAATATAAGCGGTATCTGCAGAAGGTGCAGCAGGGGGATAAAGCCCGGTATGCCTATCAGCGTCTTGTGAAGTGGGGGTATGTGAACGATTAACGCAAGGGTTGGTTTTAGAGAATTTTTTATAAATACTGCAGCCTGTATACAGTGACTTTTTCAGCGCCCTGCTAAGTAGTGACTGAACGAAAACCCTGAACCATAAATTTGTTGGGTTCGCCCTTATGATAGTACTTTTTCGTAAGCATTTGTTTTTGCGTAGGTTGGGTTGAGGTACGAAACCCAACGGGTTCTTTCGGGCTTAACCCAACCTACAAAAAAATGACTTTTCGTTCAGGCACTAAGTACTAAGCCCACAAAAGAGGGGGTGAAAAAATTCCCCCTTTAGTAAAGGGGGTTAGGGGGATTTGTCAGGCTGCAAAAAATCCCCCTGTATCCCCCTTTTTCAAAGGGGGATGAAACAGGCATATTTTTTTGTGTAAAATTAATACGTCCATTTTTTATGGAGCGCTGTACTAAGCCAGCAGTTGCAGAAGCAATCCTGCCTTGCCTCAGCGGATGGCAGAAAGAAAAAAGCCCCCGTGCCATGCGGCACAGGGGCTTTTGTAGTGGCTAGCGAGTTTGGATTAATAATCCATGCCGCCCATACCGCCCATGCCTCCCGGAGGCATTGAGGGCATTCCGGAGTCCTTCTTAGGCTTCTCGGCAATCATGCACTCGGTGGTGATCAGCAGCGAGGCAACGCTTGCGGCGTTCTGCAGGGCGCAGCGCACGACCTTTTTCGGGTCGATAACGCCGGCCTTGATGAGATCTTCATACACTTCGGTCAGAGCGTTGAAACCGAAAGCGTCTTTGCCATCCTTCACCTTCTCGATAACAATGGAGCCGTCAAAGCCGGCATTGATTGCGATCCAGCGCAGGGGCTCGACTATCGCCTTGCGAACAAGCTCAAGGCCGAGCTGCTGTTCTTCGGAGTCAAATTTCAGGCCTTCAAGAGCCTTAAGCGAGCGCACGAGCGCCACGCCGCCGCCGGGCACGATGCCTTCTTCAACAGCAGCGCGGGTTGCATGCAGAGCATCTTCGACGCGCGCCTTTTTCTCTTTCATTTCGGTCTCGGTTGCAGCACCAACATTGATCACGGCGACACCGCCGACGATCTTTGCAAGCCGTTCCTGAAGCTTCTCGCGGTCATAATCAGAGGTGGTCTCTTCGACCTGTGCGCGAATCTGCTTTACGCGGGCTTCAATAGACTTCTTTGTGCCATTGCCTTCAACGATTGTGGAGTTGTCTTTGTTGATGGTAATGCGCTTGGCACGGCCGAGGTCTTCCATGGTAATGGCCTCAAGCTTAATGCCAAGGTCTTCTGCTATCAGCTTGCCGCCGGTAAGAATGGCGATATCCTCAAGCATTGCCTTGCGGCGGTCGCCGAAGCCCGGAGCTTTAACGGCAGAAACCTTCAGGGTTCCGCGCAACTTGTTGACCACCAGTGTTGCCAGTGCTTCACCTTCCACGTCTTCGGCAATGATCATGAAAGGCTTACCGCTGCGGGCAACCTGCTCGAGTATGGGAAGCAGATCCTTCATGTTGCTGATTTTTTTCTCGTGGATGAGAATATAGGCGTCTTCCATCACCACTTCCATGCGCTCGGGATCGGTCACAAAATAGGGTGAGAGGTAGCCGCGATCAAACTGCATGCCCTCAACAACGTCCAGAGTGGTCTCCATGGTCTTGGATTCTTCCACCGTGATGACGCCCTCTTTGCCGACCTTGTCCATGGCCTCGGCGATGATGTCGCCGATGGTGGAATCGTTATTGGCGGAAATACTGCCGACCTGGGCGATTTCTTTCTGATCCTTGATGGGCTTGCTCTGCTTCTTCAGATTTTCAATTATTTTCTCAACGGCCTTGTCGATGCCGCGCTTGAGTTCCATGGGGTTGTGGCCTGCGGTCACAAGCTTGATGCCTTCACGGTAAATTGCCTGGGCAAGCACGGTTGCGGTGGTGGTGCCGTCGCCGGCCACATCGCTGGTCTTGCTGGCCACTTCCTTCACCATCTGGGCGCCCATGTTCTCGAACTTGTCTTCAAGCTCGATCTCCTTGGCAACGGTCACGCCGTCTTTGGTGACGGTGGGGGAGCCGAAACTCTTATCGATGATGACATTTCTGCCTTTGGGACCAAGAGTCACTTTGACTGCATTGGCAAGAGCGTCGACACCCTTGAGCAGCGCAGCTTTTCCGTCCTGAAATCTAATTTCCTTAGCCATTGTCTATCCTCCACTTATTTAAGATTTAATGAACTTATTTCAAAATAATACCCATAATGTCGTCTTCGCGCAGGATCAGGTGCTCGTCATTGTTGATTTTGATCTCTGTGCCGGCATATTTGCCGAACAGCACGATATCGCCTGCCTTCACCTCGGGTGCAACGCGCGTGCCCTTTTCATTCAATTTCCCAGGGCCTACGGCTATAACCTTGCCTTCCATAGGCTTCTCTTTGGCGCTGTCGGGAATGATGATGCCGCCCTTGGTCTTTTCTTCGCCTTCCATTCTTTTAACGATGATTCGGTCCTGCAGTGGTCTGATTTTCATACGTTTCCTCCTTTGACTACTGTTAAATGGTTGCCTTAAACTTGAATAAAATCAAATAGTTAGGCTTATTGGGGTTTTTAGCTCCACAGTACACTAGCAAATGCTTGATAAAATAAGGTCAATTGCAACAGAGTCAAGGCAGAGAATTTATTTTTTTAAAAAAAACGTTGCTGTAGCTATACTGTAACCATGCTTGACTTGAAAGCTTTAAACTCTTATGTTTATAAAAAAAATCAACGGGGAAAGGATCTCAATGGGAAATCAGCTTAAAACCGCTGTGCTGCTTGGCGTCCTGACGGCTTTAATTGTTGTGTTCGGCAGCACCCTTGGCGGCCAGAATGGCATGATGATAGCCTTCGTTTTCGCCATTGGAATGAATCTCTTTAGCTACTGGTTCAGTGATAAGATCGTGCTACGGATGTATAAGGCACAGGAAGTCTCCGAGGCCGAGGCACCCGAGCTTTTTGCAATGGTGCACCGGCTGACGGCAGCCGCCGGCCTTCCCATGCCTAAGCTGTATAGTATTCCTGAAGATTCGCCGAATGCTTTTGCCACGGGCCGCAACCCGGAGCATGCCGCAGTGGCCGTCACGCAGGGCATCATGCGGCTGCTCAGCCGCGAAGAGCTGGAAGGAGTGCTCGCCCACGAGCTTGCCCATGTCAAGAACCGCGACATTCTCATCGGTACTGTCGCCGCCGTACTTGCCGGCGTTATTACCTATATCGCCCATATGGCGCAGTGGGGGGCCATGTACGGCGGCTTTTCCCGTGATGACGATGATGAAGGAGGAGGCGGCCTGCTGGGCACCATCCTGCTTGCCGTTTTAGCGCCGATTGCGGCCCTGCTCATTCAGATGGCGATTTCAAGGTCGCGGGAATATCTGGCCGATGAGACTGGCGCCCGGTTTGCCGGTACGCCTTCGGGGCTTGCCGGAGCGCTGGAAAAGCTCGAGTCTGCTTCAGAGCGCATTCCTTTGAATGCCAACCCTGCTACGGAGAATATGTTCATCGTAAAGCCCTTTACCGGCGGTGGCATCATGAACTTGTTCAGCACCCATCCGCCCATTCAGGAACGCATACAACGGCTGCGGAATTTGCGTGAAGCGTAATAATTTTTGCCTGCAATTTGCTGGTGTTGGACTCTCCCTGAAGCCTCAAACTTATTTTGCTGGAGATATCGAATGACAAACAACAGAGAGACAGACCACCGCCCGTGGGGCTACTATGAAGTGCTCAAGGACGAGCCGCTGTGCAAGATCAAAAAAATTACTGTTTACCCCGGCAAGCGCCTCAGCCTGCAGCGCCACCGGCGCCGCAGCGAGCACTGGTTTATCGTGCAGGGCCTGGCATCGGTGACGCTTGATGACGCGACGCTGCAGATTCCTGCCGGTCAGGCAGTCGATATTCCGCGCGAGGCAAAACACCGCGTTGCAAATAACGCAGGCGATGATCTGGCCTTTATTGAAATTCAGACGGGTGATTACTTTGGGGAAGATGATATAGAACGCCTGGAAGACGATTTCGGGAGAGTCTAAAAATTTTCCGCAGCTTTTATTAATACCGGAAAACTCCATTTAATACCGATCCTATTTTTTATACGAACTGGCTATAATTAGGGCGCCCGTGATCGTCTTTTTTAAGGTCGCAAAATATTTGACCGGGAGGAAAGTCAGAAACAATAACCAGACAAATTGGGGAAAATTGATAAACCAAGCATCTTTAAAAAGCCAAATTTTGCTTCTTGCCAGTTGATTGTCGCCCGCCCTCAAAAATTCAATACACTGATTTTTAAATCCGTTGTAAATATAGTAAGCCATGCTTTCCGTCAGGGGAGCAGATATGTTTTCAAGCCTTGTCCTGTTAAGGCTTGAATAAAACAAGTCATTAAATTCTCTTTTCTCCCGGCACACCCGGCCCTGCGCTTCAGTATGGTAGGTTGCGCCTATATAAGAACTAAATGCGTACTTATATTTTGCATTTATTCTAAACCACATCTCCTGATCAGGGCCGCGCCTCAATTTTTCATTGAATCCGCCGACATCATCGAACACTCGTTTTTTTACGACAACCGAGCTGGATGTAATTGACGATATGTTCGCAGCAAACCGATAGTAATCGTGCACATAACAGTCTTTTTTTGCAGTAAAATTATGCTCTATTTTGCCATCACTGCTGGCGACCGCATAACTTGTTGAAAAAATTGATGCAAGGGGATAATCGTGTATCAGATTGGCCATAGTTTGAAGAAAATCAGGCGACCATTCATCATCCGCATCAAGAAATGCTATATATTCATACAAGCTGTGCCTGATGCCAGCGTTTCGCGAAGATGATTCACCGCCATTTTCCTTTTTAATAATTTTTATTCTTGCATCTTTAATAGAACCGGCCACTAGAAAGCTCGCATCTGTTGACCCGTCATCTATTACAAGCAACTCAAAATCCTTATACGATTGATTAATAACGCTTAAAATACTGCGTGTTATGTACTTTTCTTTATTGTAAAGAGGTATGACGACGGAAAAAATTATATTTCGACTCATATCTGCCTGAATAAAAAGTTAATCAACATTGAATGCCACGACCCCGTATTTCCAGCTCAATCAAAAACAAAATTGTGCAAATTCAACAAAGCATTGTTGTGTTGTAGGCTAAATTTGTTCCTGCTGATCCAACAGTAACTCGCAAAATTATGCCCGCTGTCTGCGTTCACTGGAACTTTCGCAATCACGACTCTGTATCTAGATTGAACTGGTTTGTTTTTTTGGTTAACTGGGCGACCCTTGCAATATCATCAGACAATGCTTTCCAAATCGCAATGCGTGTTTGGAGGAATTTTAAAAAATCCTCAAGGCTGGCAGCGCCATGCATTGCAGAGACGCGCCCGGCATTTTGCTGGTACATTAAAGGTTTAGAATTTTTTGCGATGCATTAAAGAATGCAGAAAAAGGCATTCCAAGATATACTCGCAGGAATAATGAGGCTGCCAGCGCGCGTATATGCTAGCCAAAAACCAACAAACCGGTTTAGAAAAATATTGCGAAACCATGAACCTCTCTATAACCTAGTCATTAAATTTTAAGGCAGCCTTTACATAAGTTCTACGCCTGTTTTACTTATCCCCCCCCCCCCCC
>Ga0209777_10001852_pt1 | contig 29201 bp, 32 predicted proteins | sample FrelakmetHBP12HB_FD_187147 | JGI IMG/M metagenome (GOLD analysis project Ga0209777, IMG submission 187147) | Freshwater lake sediment microbial communities from the University of Notre Dame, USA, for methane emissions studies -HBP12 HB (SPAdes)... | ecosystem: Environmental > Aquatic >...
TAAAAGGTGGCCCCCCAACAAAGTACGCTGCAAGAGGGAGTTGATTGCTATGCTATCTCGTAGTCGTATCATGATCTCTGCTCCTCGATCGCTAGATCGATGCATGAATTTAACGGCAATTCCTTTGTAAGCCTCTTTTAATTCTCTGGCCTCATTCTTTTAAGGCACCGAAAATCGCGTTTCTCACGAATTAACGGATAATAGTGCTACCCCCGCAAAAGCGCAGCAAACGGTAAGAATCAGATGCGCGGCGGGAAAATTCCACAAACGAGCAACGGAAAGCCACGGACATGCCATGCTTGGCTGGGTTATGCTTGATTTGTTAATGGTTAAGTAACATAAAATAAATAAGGTTTCTCAATCCCCCTTATTCTTCCTTTCACGGTATCACTCTTTTCCAACGTTATCCCCTATTTCTGAGCCACAATCCAAGTTACGATCGGCCAATCTGGATCATTTTTAACTTATCAGGCGGGAAGTCTCCTTGCGAAAGCTGGGAGATGAAAGCCGTTCTTATCAAAACCACAACATTTATAGTTACACATAGTTATACAAAACAACATATAACTATGAAATATCAACTGAGCAAAGGGTCTCATGCAGTCTATGCGCTTCAATACCACTTTGTTCAGTGTGTGAGATACAGAAGAGACGCACTCATTGAACCTGAGATAATTGAGTTCCTCAAAGATAAGATACACGAAATAAGTGAGACGTTTGAGGTTGAAGTGTTGAATGTGGAAGCAGACACCGACCACGTCCACATGCTGTTCAAAGCGAAACCTACGCTTGACATTCCACGATACATCAACGCACTAAAAACGATTACGTCACGTGAAATCAGAAGGAATTTCCCCGATGTCAAAGACGTGCTATGGAAAGACGCGTTGTGGTCTCGCTCATACTTCTTGGCAACGACCGGACAGGTAACGCTCGACATGCTAAAACACTATGTTGAGAATCAGGAGAAGAAACGTGCAACTCGTAAAAAAGGTTAAGATATGTCCGACTGAAGCGCAGAAAGACACGCTTTGGTCGTTATCGAACCTTTGCCGGCTTGTATATAACTTCGCACTAGCGGAGCGGGAAGATGCGTGGCGTAATGACCGCAAGCGCGTTACGTACAACAAGCAGCAAAACGATTTGCCAGCACTCAAGAAACATTACCCACACTACACGGCAGTCTATTCCAAAGTGCTACAAATGGCACTCCGCACACTTGACGCGAATTATCAGTCGTTCTTTGCACTACGGCGGAAGGGAGACGAGAAAGCACAACCGCCTACGTTCAAGGGGAAAAAGCACTTTTTTACGATGAAATATAACCAGAGCGGCTTTTCATTCGATGGTCTAAACAACACTAGGACGATAACACTTAGTCACAAGTTGAATGATACGTCGCTCTCGTTTGAACTACCAATAACGCTACATAACGTTGCACAAGTTGACGTTTTTCAAGACGATAATAAGCAGTTTTGGCTCTCCGTTGTGTGTGAAGTTCCTACACAAGAATATCATGATAATGGGCTATACCAAGCGTGGGATTTGGGGGTAACGAAGCATACAGCAGTCAACACACAAGGGAGGTTCATTGAAACGCACATAACACGCCCCGATAGGTATTGGGAACCAAAAATAGAGAGCATACAGCGCAGGAGAGACCACTGCAAGAAATATAGCCTTAGATGGACACGGCTCAACGCGAACCTTATCTGGATGAAGCGGAAGAGTGCAAATCAAGGGCGGGACTTTGACCATAAACTGTCTAAGAGGTGTGTTGAGAATACGAAAGCCAACACGATAATCGTTGGCGATTTGAACGTTAAGCAGCTATGCCGGCGCAATAAATACGAGAAAGGGCTGCATACGTCACTGCATAACACCGGACACGTATCACGGTTTGTTGGATTTCTAGCCTACAAAGCTGAACGGGTAGGCAAGACACTAATAGAAATCGATGAACGGAATACCACAAAGACGTGTTGCGCGTGTGGAAAGCGTCACGACATGCCACTGTGGAAACGAGAGATGATATGCGATTGTGGAAACTCGCTTGATAGAGACCGAAATAGTGCGGTCAATATCATGATAAGGTTCCTATCGCAGAATGCTTTGTGGACAAGCTATCAGCAATTTGTTGATAATATGCGAAAAACAGGTCTATCGATTGATAGATGCTCGTATGAAGCACCATCCGAAAGGGTGGTGTAGTTCACTAGCAATACGATGGAGGGGGTGCCAGTTTGCATGGGGGATACCGACAAATCGAAGACCATTACGGATGATGCGCCATGCTTCAAAATTTCCCCAGCCGCCACAATCAATGATGTTGGAAAAATCCTTGCTCAGTAATCTCAAGGCATCGGGGGTAAAGCGCCAATAATCACTTGGACATGCATGAATTGGGTTGATAAAACAAGTAGTATGGACGGCAATCCCTCCCCGGCGAAGCACTCGCCAACTTTCGCGGATCGCATCTTGGGGACCGCCGGCCACATGTTCTAAAACCTGGTCGGAGAGAACAAAATCAAAAGACTCATCGGTAAACTGAAGCGAAAGAAAATTATGTTCTGGATAATTTGCTTCTGTAAACGATCACGGGTGAACCTCAATCAGATCGCAAAGTCTTTGGGAATGGCTAATTGAGGGGACATCGCATTCTTTGCAAGCGAGGGTGTTTCCCACCTGCTTCAAATGCTGATACATGAAATATCGCGTGATATGTGGCCCACGCGGCAGCCCCTGCATTGACATTCTCCACGCTGTCGACCTGATCATGCCTAGTAAATTAACCACCCTGGCCCCTCAGCCTAAAAGTAACTTAAGCGCTTGTTGGGGATACTCCCTATTCTTTTTTTCCACCGACGAACAGCCTCGACCCCAAGTCGACTTTAGGGCAGGCAGCCTTAATGTCATAACTTCAGTTGCTTCTGCAGGCTCTGCGTATCCTCTTTCAGGTCTCACATCGTTAAAAATTCCTGGCAACTACCAAGCTTCTCTTCCAGGTTTTTCGTTTGAGTTCTCGCTAGTTCAACCTCGTTCTACAGCCCTCTTACTGCGATAGCGCATGTGGGGGGGCTATTTTACCGCCTCTCTCGTCGCAATATCACGCGATCATTGAACGAATGCAATGATTGATTCCTCGCTGAGCACCGCCTGCACCTTCTCCTTATACGACTAGATCTTTCGACGCATCCAATAGCGCCTTTCGTTCGACTGAGCCCGTCGGAGAGATGTAGAAATCACCGCCACCCCCCGTCCCCGACCTTTCTGTTCAACCTCGACGTAGCGATATAACTCCAGATCCGCCACGAGTTCCGAAAGCGTCTTATGGGAGACCTGTTCACGACCGTTAAGCCGCATAATGTTGTTAGATTCCCGATAAACCTCAGTGGGAGGTTGTTTCTCCTCTTTGCTGTAAACGCTCTCCAGCAGCACCTTCTGGTGTGGCGACAGTCGCACGACCTCCCTCCTTAACAGAGAGACTTCAGCCAGCCTGTGCGCCCGTCTCACGTCATCCTGTGTTACGGCTGTCCGACCTTCCCCCTCACAGAGGTCGTGATATTTGTGCGCTTAGCTTGCTTCGTTAACGCGGTGAGCTTGCGGGTAAACAACATATAAGACGCGACCTTTTTTCTAATTATTGCTTAAGGTATAACTTTAGATGATATCGGACGGACTAATGCGCACAGCGGTTGCACCTTTCACTTGCCTAGTGTGTCTAAAAAAAATGAAAAATGATCAAACGGTGAAGTGCTCTGAAGACACGGCTGTGGTGGCCATTATCTCCCTCGTATAGTGTACCCAGAGTCGTTGTCCGTCGTCTAGATTTGCCCACGAGTGACCCCCACAAAGTGTTATAGCCCGGCAGATCACATTTTAAGGTAGTATCTTTCCAGTACTTCATAGAGACATCATGCCCGTGCTCAGGCAGCGGATGCTTATAAAACCGCCAATCGACTCCAGAAACGCCGTGAGTCAGTATGTAGTTCTTGTTTGACTGCTCCCATTGCAATATATCGCCCATTTGTTCACAGAATTTTCGTAGGTCACTGGGCACGAAAGGATGCCTGACGTGCAAAAGCGGCACCTTCTGCTGCTTCAGCCATCGTTCGAATAATAGTTGCTTGAACATTGGTTCATCATTTCGCCGGCAATCGAGAAGCGGCCTGACGATGTCAACCACCTGCGGGTGAAAGGGGCAGTAGTGCTGGTAACGGATTTTGTCTTGTTCCGGCAGAACGTCAATAACTGGTTTCTTTTGGCTGACAGCTGTCCTGAATTGCCCTACGGTAAGGCGGGCAGTCGTTGCCTGCGGGCGTTGTCCGGTAAACGCTCCGAATAGCATGATAGCTCTATAATGCAGACATTGTTCCTCGTCTATCTCGTTTTTTTGATACGCCGTTTCGATACCAGCGAGTATATTCTCAACGTCCGCTTTCGTCACGATGCGGCTTGTGACGTGCTTGCGAGCCTTCAAGCCTTTCGGCATCTCCAAGAAGAGGTCAAATGCCTGATAGCGCGTATCAAAATGCGTCTTGGCAAGGTACTTAAGAAACGCCGTAGCGAAGTTCATCACCTTTAGCGGCGCATACACCTCGGTATATCTTGCTAAGAGATGCTGCCGGAGTGCGTCGCACCTTTCCTTGCTAATTATCCCCTTAGTAGCATTCCAGAAAGTCAGAGAACATCGCTTCATCCACGGCATTGATGCTTTGCTTATTCCAGCTTAGCGAAACTCTGTATAGCTGGTCAACTCTTGCTTAGTGAATTTCAGCTCCAGCGACGCAAGGTTTTGATTATAGGAATTACGATGGGCTGTTTCCGAGCGATTAGCGTGCGGCCCTGCGTGAGCTTCCGCCGGACTATCATTAAAAAAGACCATTCTGGGGTTTATATTCAAAAGCCGCCCTGTGGAGGCCACGAAGCGGGTTCGAATCTCGCCCTCGGCCTTTGATTTTCTCTATCGGCGTCAGATGCGCTTGCGTTTTTTTAAAATAAGTGATTTTGGGTCTTTTAATTCAGATTCCAAAGCGTAGAGATAAGCTTCAAGGTCTTTTTTGTGGCCAGGTTGTCCAACTTCTTGCGCAAGTTGTCCAACCTTTTTGTTGAGTTATGTAACTTCACTTTTTGGTAAGCTTCCTTTTTTATCACCAAGAAGGACAACAAACGCGGTGCCGCCTTCGCACGCGGTTTGATAGATGGTGGCTGGTGTGCCTATCACTTCAGCGAATTCTTTCGGCAGGCGAATAGGCGGGTAAGCGATGTTTAACGACGCGGTCGCTCTGAGGGATAACGCCGTTAACTTATTCTCGCAACTCGATAAGGACGCTATGGAAGTAGAGCGCGAAATAACGCGCCTGGGTGGGATCGCGTTTATTGAACAATTACAGCCGACGATCAAAGAACGAAAGGTATACCTCGATAATTTGTATAAATCGCTCCCACGAGGGGGCCCGCAGAGAGGTAGGAAGATCCGTGATTAGCCAAGAGATAGCTGCGTATACTTCGGCGGCGTTTTGACGTACCGTTTCATCGTCCTAGCGATTGGATTCATAATTTAACTCCTTGTAAGGCGCTTACCAAAGAAGCGATAATTGATTTAAGTCATAAAAATCTTTTACACACTGAAATAAGATTAAAGAAAATAATATTTAAATTATAAATTTCAATAAAATTAAAGATTGAATGAAAAGTAGGGTTATTGAAATTTCTATTACAAAAAACATCTAAACTCTTAATTTCCTTTGAAGGTGGTATATTTTTTGCCTGGTAAGGATAATGGAAGCAGATTAAATGATGGAGAACTCCGGCCCCAGGGGCGTAGATTCATCAAACTGTGGATAATAGGGATTATCTTACCTTTCTTGTTAGTTACTGGCTTTATGGTGGGTGTTATTAATGAAAATAAACAATCACCAGTAAACCGACATATGGAGTGGATGAGTCCCAATCTTACTGAAACAGGACTTACTGCAGATGATTTTAATCTCCCGGCCAACAGTACACCTACTAAGGTAGTAACTGGAATCTACATTGATCGAATTAATGATTTATCTCTAACAGATAGTAAATGGACCGTTGACTTTTATATCTGGTTCAAATGGAATGGTAGTGATGTTGACCCTGGTAAAAGCTTTCAGGTAATTGATGGAGAAATTGGGGTCAATCAAAAAGAATTAATCGAAGAATATACTAACGGAACTCAACATTACGAAATTTACTATGTCACTGCTACGATCACTAAATTCTTTGATATTTTAAGATTCCCGGTGGATAATCACATTCTTACCATTGGGATAGAAGATAAAAAAGCTTTAAGACAGGATTTAATTTATGTTCCAGATAATTCTTCTAATGTTAGTCCTTCAGTTGAGGTTCAAGGCTATAATGTCTCAAAATTAGCCATTATAGAAAAACCCCATATTTATCCTTCTAGTTTTGGAGATCCGCGTGAACAAAATACCACAACATCTTATTCACAATTAAGAGCCGGCATTGATATATATAGACCAGATCTGGGATTTTATTTCAGAATATTCATTGGACTGTTTGTGGCGGTTGCAGCCTCATTGGTGGCTTTATTTATTAACCCCACAGAAGCTGAGCCGCGTTTTGGATTGGGTGCAGGTGCTCTATTTGTGGCAATAGCCAATACCATCGTCACATCTAGTTTAATACCAAAAACAGGTATTATGACTCTGGCAGATATGGTGAATGATTTAGGGTTGTTTTTAATTTTAATTACTTTAATGGAATCCACTGTATCCTTATATCTCTATAGTAAATCTGAAAAGGAGTTATCAAGGAGATTAGATCGTGTTTCGTTTATTGCGCTTTTATTAATTTATGTAATAGCAACCACGGCCATAAGTGTATCAGGATGGCAATTTTAAAAATAAAAAAATAAAAAAAACATAATAATATTGGTGAATATGCAACTTCCCAGAAACTAGCGACTTCCCAAAGTTGACAAAAGCGGCATTTGGTTGATTCTGACTATTATGCTCAACTATACGTTTTCAGCTCCTTGATCCCTCTTTTACATGTAATCAGCAAGAAAGTTCACCCGTTTCAACGTTGAGATGAATTGCGTTCTTATCCACTAAATTTATACCCCCAAACCAACTAAGAACTGTTTATCGTCCTATACGCCCGTTATACTGCTCTTTGAGCAAGTCTCGGAACGTCGAAAGACACGGCCATACGATACGGCAACAATGCCGTTGATGCTCTCGAGCATCAATCGTACAAAGACAGAGATTTGTACGAACAGAGTGCAGATACCCGTCAAACGGCTCTTGATATTCATGTTCGATGTCAAACCGTAGAACCTCGCACCTTTGGGGCGAGAGTTTGTCAGGATTGACGTTTTTTTGAAACTGAGTTCCGCTAACCCACCATTGACTACATACCAAGCGGAAAACTCATCTTTGACGTCGACAAAGGTTCCAAGGAGCGGGTGCAGGTTCTGCCTCCTGCGTTACGATGACCTGACCGCGAAACGGAGTCAGAATTTGAGTGCGATCTCAATGCGTGTGTCATCCATTCGCTCGTGTACCACACACTTGGCATCCACCAAGACGCTGACCTCATGGTTGACATGGCAAACGTCGCAACAGTCCACAACCGGCTCACCAGCGTGCTGCAAACGATTTTCAGTGAGCAAAAAAGCAAGGAAATTGCAGCGCGTTTGGTGAAGACTCTGGAAGCGACGAACAAGTCCCCCGCAAATAACGGGGGGCAAACTGAAAATGTTTCAAACACTACGCGCGGACGGTCAGAAGTCTTTAAGTTCAAAAAGAAGTCGCAAACGGTCCGGATTGCTGCCCGTCGCCGAGTGGGGGGTGCACTCGAGAAAAGCTCGAAAACGACTTTCACACGGATTGCTCGGGCGGCGGCGGAGCGTACATATAACAGCAATAAGTCTTTTCTAACAGCCAAAGGAGGGCGACGTTATGCCTACGTGCAAAGAATGTAAGTTCTATAAACCAATCGACGATAGCAAAGGAAGTTGCTTCGGCCACGGGGGTGCAAGGCGACCTAGAGACAAGTCAGTGCCCTACACGCACTTTCATTCCAAAGTAGTTCCCGTTCACTCTAAGCTCTGCGAAAAGCGCAAACACTTGCTGTCGCTTCGCATCAGAAACGTGAGAATCGAGGTCTCCGACGTTAAGATGCGCAGAGAAGCACGATTCAATAAGAGCGGTCTTAGCTTAATAGGGCACCAGCCTACGATAGCGGTTAGTCGTAACCCCCCACGCGCAACAATTCCGTAACTGCGGAATCTTGGGAGCTGAGAATCTGATTCTCAGCGCCGAGCAAGCGCTGAGGGACTCACTAACTACAAAAAGACGGCACGTGTGTATAGCTGTCGGAATTTCGAGTTGTACGTTGCTTTTTGAGACGCTGCTTTTCTACACGCCTAGGGCGTAAAGCGCCTTTGCAAGTGCGCTTGCATTTTTCCGTGCTTTCCCTTATGCATTTTCTTCATCACGAAAAACAGCCCAAACAAAACGGTCGGCACGACGGTGAACATGACAAACATGGCAGCCATGAACAGCATAACCATAAGTTGTGCGAGCAGCAGCATTACAACGACGAAACGGAACGCCATCTTGAAAGGCCACATCATCATGCGGAACGGCGCCGTCACGGGAAACATCATCAGTTTAATAAGACCCATCCTTTAACCCTCACTTTTATTCTGGTATCGTTAGGCTTCTCAAGCTCTCGATTCTGCGCGAATCAACAACGATATGCAAGCACAGAAATTGTGCACGCGGCTGAAGCCCTCGGTAAGCTTAATACCGATCTTTAGCTGGTGAGAGCGTTTGATTTGCCAACTACTTTCACAATCTTTCGCACCTTTATAACACTTTCCCTTTCTGATGGGGCAAGTTTGCGGCCTGCGCCATCGTTTTGCCGTCGCAATGCACAAGCTAAGGAATGAAACACGGTTTTTCAGCTATTTGCCTAAGAGGAACTTCAACGCGACCAATAACAGCGCCACACCAAAGATCTTTTCTAAGACGATAGTTGGAACGTTCGTTGCGATTTTCGCCCCGAAAAAAGCTCCGAAAAAGAATCCAATGCCGAGAATCGCTGCGATCTTCAAGTCCGCGTAGCCACTTTGGTAGTATGTCAGTGCAGCTAGCAAGCCGAAAGGTAGAGTAAGCAGAATAAGCGTCGTGCCTTGCGCTTCGTACTGAGTCATGCCGACAAGTAATATCAGGGCTGGTACAAGAATAATACCGCCGCCAATGCCCAGCAAACCGCTTAAAACGCCAGCCGTCGCGCCAATGAGTAGGTAGAGGATTGTACTATCCACGCTGTGTTCACCTCCCGTTTCCACTCTGCGCCTTCATGGTTCGAGGCGTAGGCTTTTAACCGTGTCGGACGGGCTGGGTGCCGCTAAAAGAGCTTCGTCGGAAAGGCACACTCGCATCAAGCTCGTGCGGTTATGCGTCACAACGTGTGACGGGTTTCATTCGGGTTGGCTATGGACGTCTATCTCTGGCTTCGTAGATTTGAGTGCCGCTCGGCTAATTCTTCCTCGTTTTTCTCCAAAGCCGCTATGAGGCCTGCGATAACACTGTCCAAGAAAACCATAACGTTAATCTCAAACAGCGTTCCAAGTGGCGTGAGAGAGATCGAAACGCCGGTAACCTGGCGCTCTAAGAAGCTTGTTTCATCGGCTTCCGTTCGCCCGCGAATAATAACAACGTCCGCGGCAAGTTTGCCCAAGGACGAGTCCGCGTTCGAGGTGACGACCGCGATCCTGGCCCCGTGATGTTTGGCGATCCTCGCCGTCTCGTTGACCGGACCTGTTTCACCTGTGCCGGAAACGGCGATCACGAGATCTTTTCCTCTCACGGCAGGGGTGACTACCTCTCCGAAGACGTACACGTCGAAACCAAGGTGCATCAAGCGCATGGCGAAGGAGCGGGCGACCAACCCCGAGCGGCCTTCTCCGAGGAGGAATATGCGATGGCGTTCTTCGTGCGTCGCAATGATCTCAGTGACAAACGCATTCACCTCAGAACGGTTGAGAGATGCTGCCTCTTTTCGCACTCTTCCGGCAATAGATTCCATTGTTCGTTTGACGCGACTATAGGGTTCTCCAGTGACGGGGTCCGCTGTCATTTTGTCTACCTTTTCGTTTTAGTTCTTTCAAATCCGACGATATGAAGTATCTTTCGGTTAAGTCGGAGTAGACCCCTCCACCTCGCGTCGAGTCGTGCTCTGTACGCGCCATTTTTAGTCACGGCCCTATCATGCCTGCCCGCAAAATCTCAGAGCTTGCGCGATTTAACGTAACGTTCTGTAATATCTGTAAAAGCAAGAACTGGGCATAAACGATAGCGTATTATAGAGGCAGCGCGAATCGAGCGTGCGACAGTGGTATTCTCTCAAATGTGGCGCTGAGGAGCACCAGAATATGTCAAAAAAGAAAAAGCTAACCTACACCTCCTTTCTCGATAGCAGAGATATTCATAAGGGATACGAAAAGGCGCTGGAAGCAGTACAAGGAGAGTTCGGAGAGCACCACCCCATGTTCATCGGCGGTCGGCGCGTCGCAGCTGTTGAGGATTTTGAGACGCGATCCCCCATCGATAACGACATCGTCATCGGCACGTTTCAAAAGGGCGGAGAGACAGAGGCACAATCAGCGGTCTTCGAGGCGAAGGAGTCGTTTGCTGCGTGGAGTCAGATCGATTGGGCCGACCGCGCGCGGATCACTCGCGCCGTCGCAGACCGCTTAGAGAAAGAGGGGGCTCTCCTTGCTGCGCTTATAACCTATGAGGTGGGAAAAAACAGGTCCGAGGCCCTCGCTGAGGTATGTGAAGCGATCGAAATGCTCAGGTACAATTGCGTTATCTACGAGGAGCGGGAGGGCTTCACCCTTCCTATGTCGCAGGCCACCGGAGAGCAAAGCACCAGTACCATGCGGCCGTATGGCGTGTGGGCGATAATCTCCCCGTTCAATTTCCCGCTCGTGCTCGCAGCGGGCATGATTTCAGCAGCACTCCTCACTGGGAATACTGTAGTCTTTAAGCCGACGAGCAAAGCACCACTGACCGGTCTGAAGCTTTTCGCAGCGTGGGTGCAGGCAGGGGTTTCGGGAGGCGCGCTGAATATGATCACCGGTCCAGGAAAGCTATTTGGAGCAGTCGCGGCGGCCCATCCAGATGTAGCCGGCATCGCATTTACGGGATCACGAGACGCAGGAATGTGGTTGCAGCAAAACTTCTCGGTACGCCAACCTTATCCAAAGCCATTTGTCGCAGAAATGGGCGGCAAGAACCCTGCCCTCGTCACCGCTTCTGCAGACCTCGACGAGGCGGTCGAAGGCGTACTCAAAGGAGCCTTCGGCTTCAGCGGGCAGAAGTGCAGCGCCACGTCGCGCGTTTACGTTGAGTCAGCAGTGGCGCCTGATTTCATCGAAAGACTCCGCGCAGCGACCGAGAAGATCGTTGTGGGCGACCCCCGTAAGAGCGACGTTTTTGTTGGCCCCCTCATCGATCGCGCCGCGCTTACGAAGTTTACGAACGCGGTCAAAGACGGGCTTCATGACGGAGGGGCCGTCGTTGCGGGCGGGACTGTGCTGCGCGACGGTGTGTGGAACAAGGGATGCTACGTGCGCCCCACTATTATGACGGGACTGCCGAGAGGACATCGCCTGTTCGAGGAGGAGCTTTTCGTGCCGTTTCTGCTCGTCGACACCATCGCATCACTCGAAGAGGGCTTGCGAGAGGCTAACGCGACCGAATACGGCCTGACCGCGGGCATTTTTTCTGAAGATAAGGCTGAGATTGAACGCTTCTTCGCTTCTATGCAGTTCGGCGTATGTTACGCGAATCGGCGTGGTGGTGCTACGACCGGTGCGTGGCCAGGCGTCCAGCCTTTTGGTGGATGGAAGGCGAGTGGGGTAACTGGAAAAGGAGTTGGAGGGCCATACTATCTGCTCTCTTATGTCCGTGAGCAGACGCAAACGAGAGCGTGAGCGGTCGTTCTTCACGCTCACAATCGCCTGAGTCGGATCGCGCCCTACAAACTATCGTCCTCTATCCAACCCTCGCCGAGAATCTGCTCGCGATAGGCTATCTGAGGGAGGGGACTCGGCGGCATACTCAACTCTGATCGTTCGACTTCTTTTTGCGTGCGAAATACATGCGTTAGGTTCTTTGATTCGATTATGCCGCGATCGAAGTTGCTGACTTTCACAAACTCCCTTTCAAGAATCGTCTCAGGGTTGTACGGTTTGTCGATTTCAGTTATCTCGACGTACTGCTCCCAAAGACTGACGATGAGCGAGGCAAGCTGCGCGTCTGGTTCAACGACGTTTAAGCCCAAGCCTTCCTTCGCCTCTTTCCTGCTGATGATGTACTCGTGTGAAAATCGGTTTCTCGTAAGTACGCTTACGGCGCGGTCAATCAGCTCGTCATCATCCGTATGCTCCTTGAGGAGCTGCGCTGCCAGAAAAGTGGTCTGTTCTCGGGAACGATACATTGCGCCGAGGACGAGGGGGTTGACGCTGGATGAAAGCGCGTCGAGCACTTTTTGCATCGACTCCTCGCCTCCAAGTCCGAGTTCGTTTTTCGCAAAGCTAAGAAAGCCATCGACGTCCTCTACGTTGACAGGCACGTCTTGGACGAGTTGATTTTGGAGCGGTACCTTTGGGCTCAACGGGTGCTGCACGGAAGGATCGATGGGACTCAATTGACCCATCTCGCTCATAACGAGTTCATCAGCACCTAAGGCGATGAGCGTTGCTGTGCTGTACGCTTTGAACGGGATGATTACGTTGAATCTGCCACAAAACTCCCGAAAGAAGTTGACGAGCGCATACCCGGCCATCGGCAACCCACTCGTGCCGTAAAGAAACAGGTCAATTTGGTTTTGGTACCCCGCTTTGGCCAGATGACGATGGAGTATGGGAAAGACATCTGTGGCGATATTGATCTCAAGCCCTTGCCGATCTGCTGCAACATACACAATGACCGTCGAACCCCGCGCTGCTTCGATTGCGCTAATGAGCTTCATTCTTTCTTCTCTTGTCATGATGTCACATCACGCGGCGGAATAGACTGAGGTGAGAATCGTTTCTATATAAAATGCCACCCTGCGTCGCTGGGTGATGGTCCTCATTACAATTGTGAAAAAAAGAGCCGTAGCGAACTATGCGTCGAAAGCTTCGACTAACGAAACGAGTGCGCGACCCCGACAGCTGAAACTTCTTCTTGCCGCGTGTTCTGCCACAGAGGAGCGCCTCCGCTATGGGAACTGAGCTTTAGTGATTTATTTTCAAAGCTACCTCTAGCATCCACCTAGTTGTCCCGGTTAGACTTTGCAGTTCGTAAAAAGGGCTTCATCCGCACAAGACCGCTACCGGCCTCAACTTTAATACGGTAGACGCCATTTTAGCGAGCGGTCGTGCGACAGGAATTCGCAGAACGAAACAACGCGGGTTCGCCGAACGCAACCGAGGAACTGACATGACATGAGTGCACCTACTTATGCGGTGGAATGGATCTATCGCCCCAACGAAGGGAACAAAGCTGACCGGTTTGGACCGTGCATGCTACAAGCGCAACTCGTGCGGTCATGTGTCGATCCACAAGGTCAGAAACGAATAGACAAAGTCCAGCTCGGCGTCGTGAGCCTCGAGTGTATTAACGAAGTGTCGCATCGCCACGCGTTTTGGGTTATCACCGAAGCCGCACTAAACGCAATCGCGTTAGATACTGCCACAAATGAACTCATCAGTGGAGAGCTATCGAGAGTCGTGCCCCTGCCGAGCGAGGACGAGATCAGCGACTACACGAGCACCTCGACGCTCTCTCACGGGCGCTGAGAAAAAGGTAGTCTATTCGATCGCGACCACTGGTATTTCGGCGGAGCCGTAACGCGTTGACGGAGCGATACGTGCTTGGCGGGACGGCAAGCAAGAGTAAATGCCCCAACCGCAGATCTTAAGAGTGCGCGCAGAAGTTAGAATGATTGCCGGGTGCGATCGTCTCACAGAAACCTTTACGCATGCTTACGGCTAAACGTCAGAGTATAGGAGGCTCAGAGTTATGGGAATAAAAATGAAGATAACCTATTTTGACGCTCCTGGAGAGGAGAACACGAGTGACGTGTTTGACTGTGCGAAAGAGCGCGCCAGCGAACTCGGGATTAAGCACATCTTGATCCCTTCAGTGCGCGGGGTTTCTGCAGAAAAAGCGCTCGACTTCTTCGCGAGTGCCGACGTCACGCTCTTCTTCGTCGGCACCGATCCCACGCGTTTTTCGCCAGAGACCAAGAAGCGTATTGATGATGCGGGCTTTAAACTCGCGTTTTACAAAGAAGTGGACTACCAGTACCTTGATGAGGTAAAGAACGCCTTTCGCAGGTTCGGACAAGGCACCAAAGTGGCTGTCGAACTAACGCTGATCGCGACGCAGGTAGAGATTGTTGAACCGGGCACTGAGGTCGTGGCCCTCGGTGGGAGTTCAAAAGGGTTAGATACCGCGCTCGTCATTAAGGCGGCGACAAGTGACGAGTTTTATGAGCTTGAAATCCGCGAAATCCTTTGCAAGCCGCGCAAAACTAAAACCTGAGGTCGACCAGTCAAGCGACGTTGCATATCAGAAGATTGTGATTACAACTAGTCGCAAATCTGGTCTCAACTGCGTTCAAAACGCGATGGCGTGAAAGATCGCTGCGACCTGAAGACCCCTAAGGCAGCGAGATCAAGCGCCTCTCGCGCATTGAGCAAGGCAATAGGGGCGAGAGGGCCCACCCGCGTCGGGGGTGTCTAATCTACACTTCCCAAAAGGCCACTACTTTTCCGACGTTGATAAAATCTCGGCGTTGGTCGTGCTCGAGTACAACCACCCCGTCGGCGCTTCCGACCACCTTACCGGTGATAGTTTCAGTTGGTCTGCCGCCGAAGTACACTTCTACCGTTTTGTTGATGAAATGCTCAGAAATCGTCTTGTCTAGCATAGAATCCCTCCTTAATTCTATGTAGTTTGGTCTCAGGCAGTATATTACTATAGGTCTTTTAGATTTCTTTTTCCCCCCCTACGCCGGTGCCTGTCGAACGCAACTTGTTAAGAACCCGACCGCCACACCATTGCGTCGACGCTAAGCTAGACAGGATATAGATAGCTCACTTACGTGAGGAACGCACCGAATGCAGGGGCGAATCGATCAGAGTGACTGAGGGTCCACAGGTGCCCCTCAACGACATAGGATGCGAGGCGTGTATGCATGGCAAAGATACGTACGAATGATGTGAACTTGAACGAGCCGATGATTTGTTCTGCAGCGGTGAGCGATCGACTGCAATTTGGACAATTGCAAGCATCCGCTGTCTAAGCACGTAAATCAGATGAATTCAAACGAGTATACAATTAGTTCGGCAGTGTCCAAAGTGCGGTTGAAAGTCCCGGGAAGGCCCTCATGGCTAGCTATATATACATAGTCTCCTTTGGTGAGAAACCAGCGCGAGAATATGTGTGGATCTTTAGGGTCCTTGTTCAGGTTGAAAGAAACCGTGATCTTATAAGCCGGCACGCCGCCGAGAATGGTTGAGGTCGCGTTTTGGATAAGGGTGACATTGCTGTTCGTCATATTCCAATAATACATAAAAGCGTGGAGATAGTTAAGGGAAGTATTATTGTCGCTATCTGATAACCATCCTTTCTTATCTACTTTGTAAAAACCGACACTGTCAAGAGTATTGTTGCGATTGGTAGGAAAGATGTAATAATAACAATCGGACAGGTTGCCATTGAACGTCGGATCTTTTAGTGCGGTCCAGTTCTGCGGGTAGGTGAGTTTGACGCCGATTTCGGGGTTTTGATAGGTAACCCTATTACCGGAGTGGGTGGTGGTGCTTGGGGGCCATGTAGAAGGGTTCGGTGAAGGTGAAGGGCCATGCTGAGAGCCGTAGTACCCGGCAGCGATCACGCTGATCGCCACGAGGACGATGATTACCGAGAGCACGAGAGTGCGTCGGGAGGGGCGACGCGTGGTGGGCGGAGGCGATGGCTCCAGAGGCTGCGGTGGGATCTCTTGCTTCGGAGGCAGGATCGATGTATTTAGAAGGGCTGAGACCGTGTCAGCGAGTTTGAAATTATGCTGCTTAAGACACACTTCTATCACCGCGCTAATCCTCGATCGTAATACGAGTACCTGCATTGTTAAAGAAGAAACGGTCTCCAAACGCTTTAGAGAGCTGCACAGTAGCAGGCAAACCAGTACAGTGAGAAACACCGATGCGCTCAACGTCGAGCGCTTCAATCCCTTTGATTGTCGCTTGAAGCTGCTCTCCCGACGCATTCATCAAGTGCGTCCCACCGATGACCATGTGAATGCGATCCTCGTTCGCCACGTTTTGTGCCTTAATCAACGTGTTGATAAGACCGCGATGCGCACAGCCTAAGACGACGACGAGACCGAGATCGGTCGTGATAATGAGTGCGAGGTCGTCTGCCATCGGATCAGGCCGCACACCTCGTTCTTCACGAATGTACAACTCTGGATCGACTCGCTCATAGGCCGTATCTAACGGAATTTCGCCTGTAGTAACGATCCGATTGGTTATCCACGCCGGCTCGCTCGTGCGTACAAACGTGGCGCCAAGGCTCTCTAACGCCTCTCGTACGTACGGCATCCCCGCGTAGATATTCTTATGAATTGGTCCTGAGTACTTTGGCATCCAGATGTCTGGATGCGCTACCACGTTAACTGAACGCGTTTCTTCTGAGAGGGTGGGATCTTTTCGTATAGCGCTAAGCACTGACCACAGACCGCCCGTGTGGTCGCGGTGCCCATGGCTGAGCACGATAGTGTGAAGCGAAGACCAATCAACACCCAGGAACGCGGCGTTGGCCGTCGCCGCACTACCGTGGCCCGTGTCAAGTAGGACCGGGACGTCGTCGGTTTCAACGAGAATACTCAACCCCCATTCGGCAAGCAGGCCGGCGCGCACGGAAGTGTTCTCACTAAGCGTCGTAATAGCAATCGTCACCTTCGTCGGCCCCCCTGTAACAAGGTCTAATGCTCGCGTTTATGGACTTCATAGCGACTGCTTAACAGAAAGGCTGCTTCACATAATAAACTCTGCCACATAATAAACTCTGCCCACTTTTCCTTTCAACGCCCCTGTTCGACAGCGACGGCATTTTCGTGTGCGCGTAACGGTTCTAAATGGGGCTAAGGCCGAAAAAATCGATAGCATTAATGTCAAGTTTCCACTCGCGTGCTATTTGTGCTCTGAGTGCAATCGCACGGAAGCATCGCTCGCCGCTGAAGTCACCCTAGCGCATTTCCGACAATCTCGGTGAGCATCTCGAAGCCGGGTACGAAGAAGTTGATGACAGAGACCTCGAAGTTGACAAGTGGCATGATGGCAGAGACGGAGGAAGAAGAAGCGGTGGAGGAAGGCGTTTTTGAGGCGAGGGGGGTGGAAGAGGGAGAGAGAGCCTGATGAGTGCGACTACTTGTTGTCCCGATCGCGTAGAGGTTGTTGTCGTTGCTGCCGACGTAGACGACGCCGTTGGCGATGGCGGGGGAGGGGACTACATAAGATCCGGTCGTGTAGACCCACGTCACCGAACTAAGGTTCAAGTCATTCACGTTATAGACGCCCGTGTGCCGGGGGTTTGCCCTGAACATAGTTGCAGGGTCTGCGCCGAGCGCTGGGCTGAGCGTGCCGAAGATGATGAGTGAGGCTATGAAGAAGGTGATGAATAAAGAGTAGGGTGCAGTTGGCGTCATAATCAGGAGTATCGCAAATGCTTCGTAGTTGTTTATGCAGGGGGGCTATTATTATTATAATTATTATGTTCTATTGTCTCAGTTGCACAGAAGTAAGACAGAATACTCATTCGACACGTGGTACAGAGGATACCACTTTTATCTGCGTGCTGAAGGGCTTTTCTGCCTTCGCGGTACCTAACGCCCCTCCACCTCTTCACTTCACTATCCCAGCATTCCACCGATAATCTCGGTGAGCATCTCGAAGCCGGGTACGAAGAAGTTGATGACAGAGACCTCGAAGTTGACAAGTGGCATGATGGCAGAGGCGGGAGACGTCGATGGGGACGATGTCGCGGGGCGTGACGTCGAGACGACAGCAGTGACTGAGGGGGTGATAGACGGATTTTCGTGGCTGCTTGTTATCCCTATCGCATACAGGTTGTTGTCGGAGCTGCCGACGTAGACGATGCCGTTGGAGACGGCGGGGGAGGATTGCACGGCGTCCCCGGTTGTGTAGTTCCAGAGTTTGGTGCCGGTGGTGGCGTTGAGGGCGTAGAGGTTGTTGTCGGAGCTGCCGACGTAGACGATGCCGTTGGCGATGGCGGGGGAGGAGCCTACCTGATCCCCGGTCGTGTAGTTCCAGAGTGTGGTGCCGGTGGTGGCGTTGAGGGCGTAGAGGTTGTTGTCGTAGCTTCCGACGTAGACGATGCCGTTGGTAACTGCGGGGGAGGAGGTTACATCAGACCCGGTCGCGTAGACCCACGTTACCGCATTCAAGTCTCGGTCATTTACGTCATAGACACCAGTATGCTGAAGATTTGCCCTGAACATGGATACTGAGTCCGCGCCGAGGACTGAGCTGGGAGTGCTGACGACGAGGACTGCGGTTAGAATGAGGGTGGTGAGGGTGGTGAGCAAGTGGGGTTTGGTCGGCTTCATCGTTGCGTCATAAGGCTTCGTCGTCGCGCAGCGCCGTGCGACAGTGGAGATTGCCTCGGTTTTATCTCTTTATCTCTTTATTACTACATAAAACCACTAATGCACCTGTGACGGGGCTTATTTCTCTTGCAGCGCCACGGTTCCAAATAGGGCTAGACTGAAAAAATCGATAGCCTTAAACCCGCGCACGGCGGGGGATGACAATCGAAAAGAAGCGACAAATCGAGAGACCTTATAGTTCACCGTGCAGCAGAGTGTTGGTTTGTTCGGCGCGATCATTGCTGCCACCCCTAACATCGCACTATTCGTTGGGGGGGTGTCGAGTCGTTTCTACTCTGGTTCAACATCATCGTGGCAGGCTTCAGTTCTCTCTACGCTTTTTGGGGGGAGCGTTTGCTGCCGACGACGTGGCACAAAGCATCGGATGGCCCACCGGAGGCCCATTTCAACTTGAGGTAGTGCTGCACACCCCAACCTCGCCATAGGGGTCTAAGACGTGCTTTGCCTCGGGCTGCGCGGTAACTTCTGGAGCCCCACGGTTATCACCTTTGCCGTGTTTGAGCTCGGGGCAGCATATGGCCACATCCGTGACATCCGACTTCACCGAAACCACGCGCCTAGAATATGGGACCAATTCTTTACATAAGCGATTTCGTCCTGCTGTTGCCGCTTATCGATTTGCTGACCGCTTATCGCGTTTAGCCAGACTAAGCTTAGCAAGCACGTTTTTTTGTAATGAAGCGATTAATAGCCACTGATAGTGAGAACGGAGCGAAGAGGAACTCTTTTATCTTAAAAAAACCGTCGTACATAGTGCTGTTAGTTTGCCGGAGGTGAGGTATATGGTAAGTCAGGCAGAGTATCTAAAAGTGACCGCTGGCCTCGTCACGACCGCTTTCGCGTTCGTCGCAGGCCTTGCGTGGAACACAGCGATACAATCTATTTTTATAGCGATCTTAGGAACCTCCAACAGCGTTCCAGCAAACCTCGCATACGCAATTATCATAACTATTGTAGCAGTGATTGCCGCGGTATGGATCGCTCGTGCCGCCTCGAAAGCGGCCGGGGAAGAGATTAATTCTGAGCTCTAATAGGTGCACAAAAGCTGCACCGCGTTTTTTTGCATCTCCGTCGGAACGAACGAGCTTGCTTCTTGTTAGCACTTCGCAGAGCGCCTGACGATCCTCCCGCAATCATAAGAACAAGGGGCTCTAAGTAGTAGATGAAGCGAGCTGCGGTGCGCGAGCACGCGCGAGAGGATTAATGGCACAGAAGAAGTTTGATATCATGATCCACCTCTGGTGGGAGATGCAGATACGCAAAATAACGATCGTTTCGGAAGACACGCGCATAGAGATGTGGTTTCGCAATTTTGGACATATCACCCTAGAAGAGAGGAGAACACGTGACGTCTTCAGCGGGATTATCCAAGGGCTTACGGGAAGCTCGGAAGGTGACCTGCCCGAAATTTTTGCAAATGTCATTAAAGGGGGATCGAAGACACGCGAGCGCGTACGAACGCGAGAAGAGCTGCTTGCATTGGTGAAGAAGGCAGTCAGCTGAGTCAGTGGGCGAAGGACACGCAAAGATCGGCGGCGCCCGAAGCCGTTTTAAACAAACGGTTAGGCAAGCAAAACAGCATTTCAGCTTTTTAAGACGCAATATGGCGTACGCTTTGCGTCCTGTACGCGCAGTATTCGTTTCCGTGCTTCGAGATCGAGTTTCACAGTTTCGCTACCGGCCCACCGTACACTGAAACGTGCACGTCGGACTTTTTGTTCAATAAATGCGATCAGCTCAGCGTGCGTCAAAACACCGCTGTCAAGACGCACTTGACGGCGCTTATCTCACGGCAGTTTAAGCTGTCGCAGCAGCAACTTTTCGAAGTGGCAAGCACGCGATGGGGGAGATCAGAAAGGCGCGTTATGCTTTGATTTACTAGCAACCGCTGCTGACCTTTGTGAAGAAGAAGGTCGGGTCACGGTGACAGAAGAAGACGTTCGACATGCGCAACGACTTGCAGAAGTGTCGTTGCTGCGTAGGGAGGTCGTACGACTTTCACCACATCAGAAGGCGTTGCTTGAAAGCGTCTACAGCAAAGAAGAAAAGCAGTCGCCAACTGAGGTGTATCGGGACTTCAACAACATCATGCGGCTCAGTGGTCGTGACCAGGTTTCGCATAAGACGCTTTCAGCACTCATCGCTGAATTGGAGTTATATGGCTATGTGGAAGTCGAACGAAAAGGGCGTGGAAGGGGTCGTGGTGTTGATTTCTATATATCTCCGACGGGTTCAGTCGAGCGAAAGGCGTTGTTGGATGCGCTTAAAGATTTAGTTGTATAAGAACAGCGGCAAAGGAAGAAAACAACATACAAGGGCCCGACTGTTTTGTGGTGGTAAAAAGAATAGTCGTCGAGCACATTTAGACTTGAATAATAAAATATATTTTTGCGCCGGATATTTAGCAGTTAGTATAGAAGAATAACGACTTAAAGGATAATAAAAAAAACAGAAGGCGAAAATGAGTTCAAATGCTCAAATATCACACAAAATAGACACTTCAGAGCAATGCTCTCGGTGTGGTAGCACTACGTCCTTAAAAACTCAGTTCGTGGCGTGCGGAGTTATCAAAAGTCGCAAGCAGGGAACTGGATATGTAAATGAAGAAGAAACTGCTATACCGTGGAAGATATCCCTTTGTCCGAACTGTCGGCAGGCGGGTTACGAGTACCATTATCGAAGAAAATTCAGATCAAATTTAGGATGGTGCGGACTTGGCCTGTTCCTCTTCTTCTTTTTTGGATATTTTGGGTTATACTCAATTATGACAAACCCGCACCCGAATATTTTTACAAGTATAGGACTCCTAGGCGGCTTCGTTTTTTTCATCAATTTTTGCATTGGCAGCCATCGTAACTGCTTACTATGCATATCGAGCTAAAATCGCACTTAACACATTTTCACAAACTCATCAAGTGCCTAAAACTGAGGATAAACAAAGCTTCGAAGGAGAAGGAGCTAGGATATTAAATTATATCACAAAGAGTGACTATTATTAAGACAAAATCCAAAAGAAAAAATATTTGGGCATTTTATACTACCGGTTCCGCTTCCATTACAGCATAGAAGGGCATCGATCATTACGGTTGCACCCACTCTTGAGCAGCTTGTGGAAGAGCTGCCTAAAAACTGGAGAGCAGTCTGGAAGCCGGTCATGCTCCAACAGTCAAAAAAGCAGTAACGTACTACACAGGAAAACACTATAAAACACACGAAACAGTCGTGCAATACGACAGCGTGGTTATCTCATATCATCGCGACGACAATCGAAACGGCACGTAATAAACCCGTAACGTCAACTTATTGCGCTAGACGAAAGCATATATCGGAGCATATACGAAGGCCGCAAAAAGGATACAAAACACATGTTTTGAGAAGTAGGTATGACCGCCCTTTTTAGAGCTAACACAAGATAAAGGTGGGACGCGGCTAAGCGACAACACTTAAGTAGACCGCCTCCCGAAACTCCTAGCTTATTATTTCATTTGGCCATTTCCTTAGCTGTGCGAGCCCCGTTCAAAGGCCGCCACAAAACTTCTGAGTTACGGCATGAAAAGTGTCGTGTAGAATGGGAAAAGTTACGCCCAAAGTCCCCACTTGCATAATCGTATGCAATTGAAACCAATAACGGCGATAACGGTTCTCCTGCTAGTTGTTATCTCTTTGTCAGTAGCAGGTTGTGCAGTAAGCCCTAGCACACCGTCACCGGTTCCTACTCTACATCTCCGCAGCTCGTGGGTTCAGAAGAGCCATGTCTATGAAGGGGGCATCCACTTCCATTCAAACATTAGCGACGGAGCAAATACATCAGAACAGATTAGCGCGGCATATCGCGCCGAAGGATTCAACTTTACCGTCCTTGCCGACCACAATGTGGTGACGTCGAACTACGTGCCAGCACCGGGCATCATGGCAATTTCAGGAGAAGAGATAACTACCTGCGAAAACGGGACCAAATGCGCCGGCCTAGATGAGGTACACACTCTTGCCATTGGGATCGTCCAAACTATCGGAACGAAATCCGGTTCGACTGTGAGTCAGGGTAACACGCAGGCAGTTATTGACTCGATAGTGAGTCAGGGTGGGCTGGCAGCTCTAGCGCATCCTGCGCGTCCGAACAATACCTATACAAATCCACTCGGGCTCCAAAACTACACCTTCGTCGAGACGCAGAACTCCACAAACCCGCGGACGCCCCTAACGAACGCGCGGGCGTGGCAGTATTACGACGATATCCTTACTAATGGTAAGCAGGTTTGGGCGCTACGCGACGACGACGCCCATGGCATTACCGCGGTAAATCGGAGTGCAACAATAGTGAACGCAGACCAGTTAACGCGTGCGGACATCATGGCGAACCTGAAGGCAGGCAACTACTACGTCGCTACTGGCTTTGGCTCAACCGGAACGAGAAATATGGCGCGTATATCGTCGATCACTACCAACAACGACACGATAACGATCAAAGTCCCGCAGAACAGCACGATTCAGTGGATTAAAAGCGGCGGTGTTATCGCTAAAACAACGGCAAACGTGATGACCGATTTCTATACAGCGCAGGGCAATGAGGGCTATGTGCGCATTGTGGTCTCACGAAGCGACAATCCCGTAGCACAGGCGTGGTCGCAACCTATTTTTTTCGCGCTTTAAACGCTTATCGTGTGCTTGATTCGTTAACCCCCTCTTTATTTCTTTTTTCGATTTCCTTTGACTAAAAGGCCCCGTTCAAAGGCCGCTACAAAACTTCATGAATGACGGCATGAAAAGTCTCGCGTAGAATAGGAATAGTTAAGCCTACGCTCACCTATTGCCTGAGCGTGTGCAATTGAGACCAATAGCTGTGATAGCTGTTCTATTGCTTGTGGTTGCCTCTTTGTTAGTAGCAGGTTGCACAACGCAGACCACAACTAACAATTCCGGAACTGCAACAGGTGGGTATATGAGCGTTAAAATCGCTAATGCGACCGTACCTACTCAGATCGCATTGAAGACGACTCCAAAAACAGGGTACAAGTTCGTGGCGTATAACGCAACAGTCACAAATGAGAACGCGACAGATCGGCAAGTACATGCGAACATGTTCGCGTTACACGACTCGAATAAATACGTCTATAATACCGATTACCTCATTCAAACCAACCAGAGTTTTAACGCATTTCCTTACGTCTACAAGATGACGCAACCGGGCGATAAGGTGAATGGAATACTCGTGTTTGAAGTGCCACAAAATGCAAAACTGACCTCTTTGACCTACGATGATCACTCAGTAGCCTACAATAATTACCGGGGCAACGTGACAATCAAACTGTAGTGGTGTGATATGTGACAAGAAAAACGTTAGGGATCATTGCGTTTGTTCTAGTCGTTTGCACTATTGCTGGTTGCACCACTACAAACAATACCAACCAAACGCCTAGTGCTACTTTAAGCGCTATCTCAGGCGCGGTAGCAAGTACAGCGACACAGCACGATGCTTTGGAAAAGTTCATTGCAGCGTATAAAAACGCGTCATCCTCGGATAGCAGCAGGCAAATCACGGCGTGGAAACTTGAATGGGTTAACAGCTCATCTGCTCACTTACAATGGACATCGGTCGACAAAACCTCAAACCATACATTGGATTATGACGTTACGTATATGGTATTTCCAACGTCACAAGACGCGACAAATTACCTTATCGCTATGAATAAGACAGCATACAACCTCAGTAGCACTGAATACCCAAGCGGGGGGGTATATCAGAATGTTACGGGCCACGCACCGCAAATTTACAAAGGATATGTGTACGAGGAGCAAACCCCGTCAAATATCTCAGAAAACAAGCGTTATGAGATACAACAACTCGATAACATCGTATTTGTATCTACAGTATTAGGCTGACCCTCAATCAAGTGCGGTTTGGGGGGGCGTTCGCCTGTCAAGAATCTATGATTGCGGTTATATCACGCTACAAAAACGACGAGCAAAAAAGAGAAGAGAACCCTAGCCGATGCGGAAAGATGCCCGTGAGCCATTCGAAATAGTTAAACGACTAAGGATTCATACAGCCATCAGATACAGATCACAAGCAAACAGGGGGTCAAACGATCAAGATACGCGTGATGATGCTTACCTCACGGCAGTTTAAGCTGTTGCAGCGGTCAACCTTTTCGAAGTGGCAAGCACGCGATGATGGAAGCCTCTCGACGATAAAAGAGCTGCTTGCGAAGTATGCCGCGTTTGTGGTTCGGAGCGACGGAGCTCTGCTCGGTGTCACGACTGATTCAATGGGCCGATCCACGCGACACTTGCTTGATGAGCGGTTTGTTGATGAGAAGGGATTTAAGGCGTTACAGTTCCAGTTTCCAAGTTTTGAAGAAGATGAAGAAGCCACATAAGAGCGCGTGCACGCTTTTTAGCTAAAATTTTCTGTGGGTTGTTGCTGAAAACCGCGATCGTGCAGGTTCGCTCATAAATCTGCGCCAAAGGGCGTAGCAGCAGCCTTTCGTCTCTCGCTGTCGGAGCTACGATGATCAACTTATCCTATCCAGCAACCGGAGCCGTTCAGCGTTTCCTCCACGCATAATCCAAGTTTTTTAGCACGCGCGAGTATTTCACCCGTCCACAGTCCGAAGCTCGGATCGAGTATGACGCTGTATCCACCTTCATAGCCGTGCAGCGATCCGTCCTCATACCATGCGAGATAATCAAACAAGTCTAGCGTCGGGGTGACCCGTTCGCTCACCCAGCTATCATAGTCCTTCCCTTTCTCTTCTTTCCATTCACGAAACGTCGTGCCGTACAGTTGCCAATCTGCTACGTTGGCTCGCGTCAGCTCCATGAAGGACTTTGCTCCGATGATTCGAATATACCGCACGGTTCCCCCCGGATCTCTTGCGAGCTTACATGACTAGCGAGACCGCAAAATGGCCGCTCATTCAGCAACTGCGCGTCGTGTCATATTTACTCGTGTATCGTCAACCCTCAACTAAGAGTTAAACCCACCTATAAAGAGACATACGCCTGTTACAGCATTCGTCCATCACACGCTTTTCAACAGACTTCGCGCTGCATAAGCTTAAAACTGATGCCCGCTACTTGGCTACTGTGTCTTCTTACAGAAGTTTCGTGACGCTCTTGACAGCTGCGCGCACTGATGGGGCAGGCCTTGTAAGTCCCGGCGTTGTTGGCGGCTTTACAGGCGGAGCACTTGGCGTTGTTGTAAGCGTCCTTGCGAACATATGGTCCGGAGTCATTGTTGGCGTTGTCGTCGGCGCGTTGGTCGGCGCCTGGGGTGGCAGGCACGGCGGTTTGGTAGTTGAATGCCTGATTGGCGGGTTGGTTGGTTCATTCGTCGGGGTTCTGCTAGGTTTCTTCATCGGCATCCCGTTGGGCGGCATATTGAGTGCGATCTTAGGCCTGCTGCTTGGCGTTATCGTCGGAGGGGCGCTAGGTGCATTCATTGGTCAGCAAATCCTTGGAGGGGTTGGAGCGCTGACTGGAGCGGTCATTGGCGCGATTCTTGGACTCGTGGTAGGAGTGATCTTCGGAGCTCTTCTTGCGCCGCTTGCAGGGATAGTAATTGGAGCTCTTGCGGGCGCTTTAATAGGCGCAATTCTTTAAGCGTCAACGTTTTGCGCAATTTTAAAGGTCGCTCGTCCACCAGTTGAATTTTTACTTCACCCAGTGATGCTCTAAAGCGCAGCTGTGAGTAAGAGTTAAATATGAACATTTAAGCTTAATAAAATGCTCATGCATCGTCTGGAACCCGATGCTATTATGGGGTCCATTTGCACGCGTGTGTCGCAATCGAGCTGAAGTAGCTTCCATCGCATGCATTTTTCAAGCAAGTGTCAAATAGCTGAGGACAACTTAAATGGGAAGCGCACCAGCTGAAAAAATCGTGTTCGCGTGTTTGCTTATCTTGATAGTACTGTTTTCCACCGTCCACGCAAACGTTCAGGGCGCAGAGGACGCCGGGCGAATGAAAAAGTACGTCATTTTTAGGGATGATGACGTCGCGCCGAAAGATAAGTTTGCCCAACTTCAGGCCGTCAACCAAGTGCATATCGACAAGAACGTGCCGGTGACGCTGGGTATCGTTCCGCATCAAAATGCATCGGCAGGCAACCAGCTCCTTCAAGACAGACAATTCCTCAACTACATGCGATCAATCTCTTCAAACCGCCTTTTTGAGTTCGCGCAACACGGATATACACATCAAAGTGTGAATACGGCTAGCCCTAGTGAATTTTATGGGCGTCCCTATACCGTTCAGTACGACACGATAAAGAAAGGGCGAGATGACATCACGCGGGCGTTTGGGGTCGTTCCCACGACGTTTATACCGCCGTTTGACAAAAGCGACAACAACACGCTAAAGGCGGCTAAAGCGTTAGGATTCACGGAATACAGCACAGCATTTCGCGATTTCAACGTAAACGAAGGATATAAAGAGGGCATCAAGATTCAGTCGGTCTCGCTTGTGTTCGCTAATGAAAGCCTTACGTCGATGAAGAATAAAACTGAACTGTTCCTCAACGATACGCATAGCACAGACACCTTCGTTGTGCTGTATCACGCCGCAGATTTCAGCGGGCCAAATAATGTAGTCAATTCACAGAAAGTAAAGCTGCTAGCGGATTATATCGATTATTTAAAGGGCACAGGACGAGTGCAGTTCACTACGTTTGATCGCTCGTTGACGACTGAAGACAGCGGGAATACCTTGAGTACGGATGCCACCCCCTCAAAAACGACTGCCGCTTCGAACAACGAAGTGAACAGCATTTCCACGGGTAATAGTCTCATTGGGGGGCTTGGCAACCCATCACTTTACGCGAGCTTCGGACTGATTGCCCTCGCTTGCATCGGTTTATTCTGGTTTATGGCTCGACCAAACTCAACGCGAAGACCGCCGAAACGATTATGAACGGGAAAAACGTTCGCATCGACGGCCGTTCGGGGTGCAGAAGCGCGGCGCGTGTTAAGGCAAAACCCCTAAAAACTGCAAAAAGTCTGCCATCAGAAGAACTAGTCTGTCACCACCCGGTCAGTAACTGCTACGAGAATTTCAACGAATCTTCTTCGCCAGACCCTCGGTCAGTCGCTGCAGGGCTGGTGAACTATCGTGCGGATCTAGCTGAACGTCTATGATCGTAAACCCTGCTTTGTACGCCTGCGCAACCTCGAGCGCGTGGTCGAGCTCATCCTCTGTCGTTACCACCACGCCCTTCCCTCCTCCAACGACGCCCGGAACAAGGCTGTACTGCCATACCTGGAGATCGTTAAACGGCCCGTCTAGCATCGGTCGTTCGGTCCCATACCCGAAATTGTTTAGCACCACAATGATAGGGTTCAGGCCGAGTCGCGCGGTAGTTGAGACCTCAATTCCGGTCATTTGGAAGGCCCCATCGCCGACCAACACCAACGGGCGGAGATCTGGGTTTCCGAGTTGTGCTCCAATGCTCGCTGGCACTGCAAACCCGAGCGAAAGGTAATACGCAGGCGAGAGGAATTCGGTTCTACGGTGTGTAATGAGGTCAAGTCCTCCGAAAAGTGCATCGCCAACGTCGGCAATGACTATAGTATTGTCCTCGAGGGCCCAGTTGAGCCGCTCAAATAACCTCCTAACGGTAATCTTTTGCCCCCTTTTCGTTAAGAACGGCTCCATTGACCGTGGACGAGGTAAATCGCGGGGGGTTCGCGGCACGATGGGGGCGTTAATCAACCCGTCGAGGAAGTCGTGTAGGCGGACGCGCGAGTAGTTGAGGTGCCTGACCGAACAATGCTCGCTTGTGACGTAGACTGCCTTTTCCTGATCGATATGTGCTGTGTATTGCCCTAAGTTGACATCCGTCATGAACGTACCAAGCAGAATCATACAATCACTCGATTCTACGTAGTCGCGGACCGATGCAAAGCCCATAGCCCCTTCATAGATGCCGATGTAGAGCGGGTGGTACTCACCGACGACTGACTTCGCGAGAATTGTTGAAGCGACTGGTATATGCACTTTATCGATTAAGGCAACGAGCTTATCCTGCAGTCCGAAACGGTGCAGCTCAACCCCCGCAATTACCACAGGCTGCTCGGCAGAGTTGATCATCTTCACTGCTTCATCGACTGCGCTTAACAAAGCGTTTGGATCGCTCACTGCTTCTGCTTGCGTTAGTTGAGACGAGTAGGACTGCTTAACAGGCGCGAACGTCATATCACGTGGGAGCTCAATATATACAGGTCGACTAACGCGGAGTGCTTCTGACAACACGCGGTCAATCTCTCCACACGCAGTGTTTGGGTCGTCAAGGACCGCAGACGCGGCAGTCACTTCCGCAAAGACCTTCCTCTGCGTGTCAAAGGTCCGTACCTTGTGGTGAAGGAGCGGGTTGCCGATACGTTCTTTGATTCCCGGGGCTCCGGCGATGACTACCAGTGGGGATTTTTCCGCATACGCCTGAGCTGTG
>Ga0209777_10001853_pt1 | contig 29176 bp, 26 predicted proteins | sample FrelakmetHBP12HB_FD_187147 | JGI IMG/M metagenome (GOLD analysis project Ga0209777, IMG submission 187147) | Freshwater lake sediment microbial communities from the University of Notre Dame, USA, for methane emissions studies -HBP12 HB (SPAdes)... | ecosystem: Environmental > Aquatic >...
CCGATCTGATACGCCATCGTGGCGCCGGACGCGGCGGTGAGGTAGCCGGGAAGGACGAGGAGCGCCTGCGGCGGGGCCGGGACCGCGGCGGCGGCCGCCGGCGCCGGAGTCCGCGCGGCCGGACGCGGGCGCACCTGCGCGGCCGACGGGGCGGCCCCGAGAACGGCGAGAGTGACGGCGAGCAGGAGACGACGGGCGCGCATCGGGAACCTCACGGTCTGGCCGCCGCGACGCGATCGGCCGGCTCGTCGTGCCGGAGCGCCGCGCGGCGGCGCCGTGAACGATACTCGCCGTCAGCCCTTGCCGCCCGGCGCGGCCCGCGCAACTTGGGAGAATGACCGCCACGCCCCTTCCCGGCCCCGCCGCCGGGCCGGCCGACGCGCCCTGGCTCGACGGCCGGCGACTCGCCCTCGCGGTCGCCGCCTGCACGGTCGTTCTGCACTGCGTCGTGAACCTCCTCTCGCCGTACGGCTTCCAGCGCGACGAGTTCCTCTACTTCGCGATGGGCCAGCACCTCCGCTTCTGGCGGATGGACTTCCCGCCGTTCATCGCCGTGGTCGCGAACGCCGAACGCGGGATCTTCGGCGAGTCGCTCCTCGCGATGCGGCTCGCGTCCGCCCTGGCGGGAGGCGTGATCGTCTACGTCGCGATGCGCGCCGCAGCCCGCCTGGGTGGCCGCACTCTCGCCCTCTCCCTCACCGCCCTCACCCTGCTGAGCTCCGCGCTGTACCTCCGCGCGGCGAACCTCTTCCAGCCGGTGATCCTCGACCAGCTGTGGTGGACCCTCGGGCTGTACACGCTGCTGCGCCTCCGCCAGACCGGCGGGCGGCGCCGGTGGCTCGTCCTCGGCGTGGTGGGTGGCCTGGGCCTTCTCACCAAGTTCAGCATCCTCTTTTTCGGCTTCAGCGTCCTGGTCGCGCTCGTCCTCAGCCCGCAGCGGCGGGACCTCGCCACCCGGTGGCCGTGGCTGGCGCTTCTCATCGCGCTCGCCATCGGGAGCCCGAGCATCGTCGGACAGGTGCGGCTCGGCTTCCCGGTCGTCGGCCAGCTGCGGGACCTCCAGGCGGTGCAGCTGGCGCACGTCACGCCCCTCGACTTCGTCTTCGGGCAGATCCTCCTCACCGGGCCCGCGTTCTTCCTCGCGGCGGCCGCCGTGGCGGCGCTCCTCCTGGCGAAGCGCTGGGCGCAGCTGCGCATCGTCGGCTGGACCGCGCTCGCTGCCTTCACGACGCTGCTCGTTCTCCACGGCAAGCACTACTACCTCGGGCCGATCTACCCCGTCCTGTTCGGGATCGGGGCCGTGCTCATCGAGGGGGGCTGGAACGGAAGGCGGCCGAAGGCGTCCCGCTGGGCGCTCGTCGTCCTGCAGCTCGGCTGGGGGACGCTGCTCTGGCCGGTGGGGCTCCCGCTTCTGGCGCCGGAGCGGATGGAGGCGTACACCCGTCGCACGGGGCTCGCGCCGTTCGTGAACGGGACCAACACCGGCGGGAGGCTGCGGCTCCCGCAGGACTACGCCGACATGCTCGGCTGGGAGGACCGCGTGCAGGCGGTGGCGCGCGTCTACGCTTCGCTCGACCCGGTGCGCCGCACCAAGGCCGTCATCATCGCGGGGAACTGGGGGGAGGCTGGGGCGCTGGACTTCCTCGGTCCCCGCCAGGGCCTGCCAGGCGCGATCAGTCCCTCGGGGAGCTACTGGTTCTTCGGGCCGGGGGCGAAGCGCGCCGAGGTGGCGGTGACGATCGGCATCCGCGAAGAGAGCCTCCGGCGCTACTACGGGAAGGTGGCCGCCGCGGCGAAGCTGCTCAACGCCTGGACGGTGCGGGAGGAGCAGGACCTGACGGTCTACGTCTGCGAGGAGCCGGGCGGCGCGATCCAGGACGTCTGGCCGGGGCTGGCGGGCCGGAACTAGACGCCCGGTCCCTTCACGCCTCGAAGATCACGCTGCAGCAGGTGACGGCCCCCTCGGCCTTCTCCAGCTCCGAGACGTCCACCGTCCGCAGAATGATGCCCCGCGCCGCGAGGCGCTCGGCCGTCCGGGGGTGCGACGCCGGATAGAGCACCGTGCCGCCCACGAGCAGGGCGTTCGCCGCGTGCGGCTCGTCGGGGTGCACGTCCACGAACTCCGTACCGGCGAACGCGCCGGCGTCCACCCAGCGGCGATTGACGAGCAGCGTCTCCGCGCCCACCTGCGTGACCGCCGACTTGAGGTGCAGGCACCCCCGCATCGGGACGGGCTGCACGCGGTAACCGAACGGCGCGAGCGCGGACTCGAGCTGCGCGACGCCCGCGCTGTTGGTGCGGCCCGCACCCACGCAGCCCACGTAGACGGTCCGCCCCAAGCGCAGCACGTCCCCGCCGTCCACCGTCCCCGGAGCGCCGATCATCGCGATGTCGCGGTACGCGGCGAGCGCCGCGGCGACCGCCGGCGTCTCGCCCTGGCGCGAGGCAGCGCCGGGGCGGAGGACCACGGCGACCTCGTCCACCACCACCGCCGTGTCTTCGACGAACACGGCGTCCGGAGCGTCCGCATCCGCCGCCAGCACGACCACATCGCACCCGAGCGCGGCGAGCGCCACCCGGTACGCGCCGTGCTGTGCCGCGGCGACCGCCGCGTCGATCCGCACGCGCGGCAGGTACGTAAGCTCGCACCGCCCGATGGCCGGACTCACCTCCCGGGTCAGTGCGATGCGCACGTGCCTTCCTTCGCCGTCAGCCGCAGGCTCATCCTCTGACGCTCAGGGGGTGTCGATCGTGAATGTGAGCGTCAGGACGATGAACTCGTCGCCCTGCACGTTCGCCACGGGGTCCACCTGGACGTCCGTGGGGAAGCCCAGGCTCGGGGCGTAGTCCGCCGAGAAGCTCGCCGGGCCGCTCGCGAGCACTTGGTCCAGGAGCGCGAAATAGCGGTCCATCGTCAGGTACTGCTGGAAGAGCGTCGTGTCCGCGTACCCCCCGGCGCTGTCCGTGTAGACGATGCGGCTCAGCACGCCGTTCCGCACCGTCACAGCCACGGGGCGGATCTGGTTCGACGTGCAGTTGCAGGTGCGGACGACGCCCCAGGTGTAATTGTGCACCGCCCCGGCGCGCCAGCGGGCCTCGGCGGCGTTGAGGTCCGACGCCCATTGGGCAGGGGAATTGGGGTTTCTGGCACAGCGCGCCACCAGCGCGGCGAACGCCATGGGGACGAGGGCGAGGAGCAGCGCGGACCGCGGCGAGCGCATGGGTCTCATGGGTTGGGGACCTGGACACGTACCCCGGGCGGCGGCATCAGGTCCGTTCCCGCACCAGGCACGCGAGGAAGTTGTCGAGCAGGCGACCGGCGACCCGCTGCATCTCCGCGTCGAGCGATCGGCACTCCGCCACCACCCGCTCCTTCGTGGTCCCCGCCGCGGCCAGGTCGGACGGATTCGCCTCGGCCCACCGCGCCACCTCCACCTCCGTCACCTCCGGATGGAACTGCACGCCGACCACGTGGCCGAGCCGGAAGAGCTGGTTGCGGATCCCCTCGCCGCGCGCGAGGAGCCGCGCCCCCGGCGGGGCGTCGAAGGTGTCCCCATGCCACTGCACGACGCGAACGCTCGGCGGGAACCCGGCGAGGATCGGATCGCCGCGACCGTCCTCGGTGAGCCACACGGTGTGCTCGCCGATCTCCCGCCGGTCGGCGCGGTAGGCGCGGCCGCCGAAGAGATGGGCGAGGAACTGCGCCCCGAAGCAGATGCCGAGGGTCGGGACCCCGGCGGCGAGAGCGCGGGAGAGGAACGCCCCCTCGTCGCGAAGGAACGCGTGCGACTGCCAGTCGTACGCCGCAAGGGGGCAGCCGCCGACGAACACCGCGTCGCACTCCTCAGGCCGCGGCAGCGGGTCGCCGCGGTACGCGTGGACCACGCGCAGCGCCCGGCCGTCGCGGGCGAGGTGCCGCTCGAAGCGCGCGAACCCCTCCCCCACCATGTTCTGGAGCGCCACGAGCCGCAACCCGCCGGGGCGCGTCACTACACCGCCCCCGCCCAGTCCACCGCGAACGTGCCACGGCACCCCGTCACCTCTCGCCCCCGACCTCTCACTCTCACCTCGTCCTTTCCCATCTCTTCCTGATCTTCACCGTCCGTTCCAGTTCGTCGGTGTTCTGGAGCACCTTCTGCCGCAGGTCCTTCGGCAGGTCGGGATGCTCCGACAGGTACCGCCGTACCACGCCGAGCGCAGCCTCGCTGGTCTGTCCACCGAGGAACGCCCCCAGCCACGAGCCGAGGAAGAAGATCCGCCGGTGCACCTGGATGAACGGCAACGAGTCGAGCGCCGCCCGCAGGTACGGGAGTGTCAGTTCCTGGTGCTCCAACGCGTTGAAGCCGCCGAGCGAGCCGGTTGCCCAGTCCTCGTTCAGCGTCGAGTCGGCAAAATAGCGAGTGAAGTACTCGCCTTTGACCACTGGACTGCCGCGTGCGGCGCCGGAGGTGAAAGCGCGGCGCCGTCCGTCCGGGGTGGTGTCGCGGGCAGCCTGCGCGGCGGCGAGGCGCTCCGCGCCGGGGGCGTCCAGGACGCGGAGCCGGGTCACGGCGTCCCAACGCGTGGGGTCCCTCACTGGCTCGCCGGCGGCCGAATCGGCGGCGAGGAGCGACGTCAGCCGGGCGACGCCCTCCGGCGTGGCGGCGACCCCGATGAAGGCGTCCAGATAGGCCTTCCGGAGGCCGTAGGCGAGCGTCGTGTCGGAGGCACCCGCCCAGAGCGCACCTTCCACCCCGGGACGAAGCCGGTCGCGCACCGCCGGGCTCGCGTAGGCGGCGAGCGTGCGGCCGAGGCGCCCCAGGAGGCCGGGCAGCACCTGCTCGTCCCTTTCCGCCGGCAGCTCGCGCAGCACGAGGCGCGCGAAGCGCTCGGGCGCCATCCGAGCGGCGCGCACCTGATCCCAGACGGCGCCCCACAGCATGGCGCGGAGGAACGGGTCACCCACGCGGCCGAGGGCGCCGCCCTCAAGGGCGCGCAGGCTGCGCTCGTCGAGGAGGGTGCGGAAATAGCCGTAATCCCCCGCGTTGGCGAAGACATAGTCGGGAGCCGGCCGCCCGCGCGCCGAATCGACCTCAGTGGTGAGCCCGTCCAGCTCGACGGGCAGGACGACCGGCGGCCGGCCGGCGTAGGCGAGGAGCACCTGGGTGCGCATCGGCCAGGGGCCCGGCCCGCTCAGCGCCTGCGCCGGATGCTGGATCAGCTGCAGCCGCACGACGCGTCCGTTCGCCACTGTCAGCCGCTGCTCGACTTCGGGCATCCCCGGCCGCAGGACGAACTCCCTCCCGAATCCCGAGAGGTCGCGGTGCGCCGCGTCGCCGACCGAGGCGAGGAGGTCCTGCCAGGTGAAGTTCCCGAACTGGTGGGCACGGAGCAGGGCGCGGATCCCGGCGCGGAAGGCGGCCTCGCCCACGAGGAAGTTGAGCTGCTTCAGCACCGCCGGGGCTTTGTTGTAGACGATGGCGCCGTAGTTGCTCTTCGCCTGGTCGAGGTTGGCCAGCTCCTGCCAGAGGGGCGTGGTGCCGGCGGTCTCGTCCACCCCGTACGCGGCGGGCTTGTTGGCGAGGTAGAAGGTCTTCCACGCGCCGCTGGTGGAGTCGAGATCGTCCAGCGCCTTGGCGGCCATGTACGTGGCGAACCCTTCCTTGAGCCACAGGTCGTCGAACCACCGCATCGTGATCAGGTCGCCGAACCACTGGTGCGCGACCTCGTGCAAGACGGTCGAGAAGCGCCCGAGGCGCCGCGGCAGAGTGGGCCGTTCGCGGAAGATGAAGCGGTCCTCGTTGTAGAAGATCGCGCCGGGGTGCTCCATTCCGCCGAACGGGAACGCGGGGGCGAGGAGGAACTCGAACTTGTCGAACGGATAGGCGATGCCGAAGTACCACTCCATCCACTCGAGTGCGCGGCCGTTCTGGACGAGGAGCGTGTCGAGGTCCACCTCGGCGGCACGGGAGCGCCGCACGTAGCCGCGGACGAAGCGGGGGCCGACCTGCATCTCGCGGAACGCCCACGGCCCCGCCGCGAAGGCGACGAGGTAGGTGCTGAGCGGCCGCGTCTCGGCGAAGCGATGGGTGACGGTGGCACCGCTGGAGTCGGCGGCGATGTGGATCCCGTTGGCGAACGCGGTCCAGCCGCGCGGCGTGATGAGCGTGAGGCCGACCCGCGCCTTCAGGTCGGGCTGGTCGAAGCAGGGGAAAAGCTGGTTCGCGTCCGCGGGGACGAGCAGCGTGTAGAGGTAGTCGCTGCCGTCGGTGCGGTCGTGGAACCGGATGATGCTGGCGCCGGTCGGCGCGATGTCGGCCCAGAAAGTGAACTCGAGGGTGTTCACGCCGGTCTGGAGCCACTCGTCGGCGATGCGGATGTGGGCGCCGTTGGCGACGTCGAGGGGAAGCTGGACGCCGTTGGCGGAGGCGAGCAGGAGCCGGCGCCCGCGGAAGTCCACGAGCACGTCCTCGCGGGCCTCGTGGCGGAATTGGATGAACGCGTGGCCGACGGCCCGGTCCAGCGACGACACGTCGAGCGTGAGGAGGTAGTGCACGTCGCTGATGGTGCGGGCACGGTGCTCGGCAAGACCGAGGGAGATGCCGGGGCGCATCCACGCGGCAAGGGAGTCTGGGCTGGCCGACTGCGCGGCGGCCGGGGCGGCCGCGATCGCGAGGGCTCCGAGCAGCAGCAGGGTTCGCATCGGTCGGTTCGGCGAAGGAAGCGTTGTCTCAATCGGGCCCATGCCCCGGAGTGGGGGGCCGCGGGGAATCTACAGGCGGCAGGCAGAGGGTGCATCGGTACGCCGGGGTGGACCGGGTGGAGCGCGCCGCCCCGAACGCACGAGGCGGCCCGCTTCGGACCGCGGGCCGCCGCTGCGACACCTCGCCCGTTCCCGTCCCTAATGGAGGTGCCCGACCGCGTGAGCTCCGAGGAGGAGGGCGCGACCCGTGGCTCGACGGTCTACCGCCTCACTTTCGCGCGGGCCGAGCGAAAACGGTCCGAAAGTCGCCAGCCGCCGTCAGCAGGGCGTCATTCGGGATGGCCACCGGTGCCTCCTATGCCCCCATTGGGGTGGCACGCGGCTCAGAATTCGGGGGAGGTGCGTCGGCCAGCGCCTTCCGGAGCCACTGCCACGCCTCTTCCTCTTCCTGGAACGCCGACGCCTGGCACCCGCGCAGTTCGCCCATCATGCAGAGCACCCGCGCTCCGCCGTACTGCACGCCGGGATTGGTGAGGATCGCGACCGGCGGCACGCGCTCGCCGCACAGGCCGACGAGCGCGGCGACCAGCGCGCGCGCCTCCCGCGCGCTCGGCGTGTACCCCGCCGAGCGGAAGTCCAGCAGGAGTGCCTCCGCGGTGCCGCGCCGCGCGCGGAGCGCCCCGCGGTCCACCGCGGCGAGCCAATCCCTCACCGTGCGCAGGCGTTCTCCGCCCAGCACGGCGACACGTGCGCCCCCCTCGAGGCGGTATTCGATGCCCATACGCCGTCAAGGATGGGGCGCACGGCGAGGCCTGAAAAGTCTATAGGATCTTATAGTCCGGCCGGACTATAGGATGTTATAGTCTTTCGCTGGGAGCGTCCGTAGTGCACACTGTGGGTTCTCCCAATCCCAGGAGGACTTTGTGGCACTCCCCGCACGCGATCACCGCATCAGCCTGGCTGATGCCGCCGCCCTCACCAAACGCCACCGCGACGCGAAGGTCTCCGACGTGAAGGCCGGGGCCATCGCCAAGGACCCGGTCCTCCAGCTGCTGAACCAGCCAGGATGCGCCGGGATGCGGATCTACTACGGCCGCAACCCGGACGGGACTCCCGCCCTGGTGCTTACCGGGATCGACGCTGCCGCCGAGGATCTGACCAAAGGCGTCATCCTGGAGCAGCTGTGGGTCTGCCCACCGATCTGCTGCGGCGACAACCCGCTCAACAGCTAGAGCAGAGTGCACGCCCCCCCGCTCGTCCTTGCGCTCGTCATCGTCGGCACCGCGTGCGAAGCAACTCCGCTCGTGGTACAGGCGGTGCAGCGGCGCCGGCCGCGGGGGGCGCGCGCCTGGACGGCGGGGTGGGTCGCCTTCCTCCTCGCCATTGACCTCGCCGGCGCGTCGCTTTCCATCCGCGGGATTCAGAACCTCTGGCTCTCCTACATCCTGATGCCGGTGAGCGTCGGCCTCGCGCTGTGGGCACTCTCCCTGTGGCAAGGCACGGAACTGTGGCGCCTGACGTTCCGGATCGGCATCGTGCCGCTCCTGCTCGCCTGGGGGGTCCTAACGCTGGCCGTGGAGAGCACCTCGTCGTTCAGCAGAGCGGCGGAGCCGATGGTGAAGCTCGTGACCCTCGCCGCCGCCGCGTTCACGTTCCTCTCCGGCAGCCTTGCTGGCCGGGGCGACCTGCTCCGCGAGGACCGGTTCTGGATCAGCGCGGGGATGGTGCTCTACTTCGGATCGGGCGCCACCCTCGGCCCGGTCAGCGCCCTGCTCAAGGAGAGCCCTCCGCAGCTGCTCACGTTCGTGTACGTCGCCTGGACCTCCATCAGTAGTCTGTCCTTTCTGCTCATCGCCAAGGGGATGGCGTGTCCCCCAACCCGCTGACGCTCGTCTCGCTCTTCGTCGGGGGCGCGCTGAGCGTGGCCATCATCCTCACCGCGTTCATCGTCGCGCTGGTGGTGACGCAGCGGCGCCGCCTGGCGGAGGAGCGTGCTCAGGCGCAGCGCGTCCTTTCGGCGCAGGAGGACGAGCGGGCGCGCGTGGCGCGCGAGCTGCACGACGACGCGCTCCAGCGCATCGCGATGATCCGCCACGAGCTGGAGGAGGCCGCGGCGCACGGCGGCCCGGAGATGGCGCTCCGGATCGGCGGCGTCTCGGGCGAACTCCAAGACCTCGGCGTGGTGCTACGGACCGCCGCCCACCAGCTGCATCCGTCGGTGGTGGAGAAGGCGGGGCTGGCCCGCGCCCTCGGCGCCCTCGCCGAGGAGTTCGACCGCACCGCCGGCCTCGCGGTGCGCGTCACGGTGCCACCCCGCGACACGCCGCTCCCCGCGAGCATCGCCCTCGCCGGCTACCGCATCGCGCAGGAGGCCCTGCGCAACGTCGTGAAGCACGCCGGCGTGCAGGAGGCCGAGCTGTCCCTTGAGGTCGGCGAGAAGGATGTCACCCTGCGCGTCGCCGACGCCGGGCGGGGCTTCGACACGGCGGCCCCGCGCCCGGAGGACGGCCTCGGCCTCATCGCGATGCGGCAGCGGGCGGCGGGGGCCGGCGGGAAGATCGTGCTGGCCCACCGCCCCGGTGGCGGGACGGTCGTAACGGCAGTCTTCCCCCTGCGGGAGGGCGCGTGAAGCCCCACCGGCCGCGCCTGGTGCTGGCCGACGACCATCGCCTTCTCGTCGAGGCGCTGCGGGAGATGCTGAGCCGGCATTTCGAGGTGGTGGGGGCGGCGTACGCCGGCGATGAGCTGCTCACGCTGCTGCGGTCCACCCCGGCCGACTGCCTCCTCCTCGATCTCTCCCTCCCCGGCCGCAGCGGGATCGACCTCCTCCCGGACATCCGCGCGCTGCGCCCCGACCTGCGGGTCGTGGTCCTGACGATGCACGTGGACCGGATCCTGGCGGAGGCGGCGTTCGCAGGAGGCGCGCTGGGATTCGTCCCCAAGGACTCCGGGATGGACGAGGTCGAGACGGCGCTGACCGAGGCCCTCGCGGGCCGGCGCTATCTCTCGCCGCGCGTGCCCAAGATCACCCATCGGGTGGGCATGGACGCCGTGCACCTCGCCATCTCCCGCCTCACGCCGCGGCAGCAGGAGATCCTCGGCTACCTCGCCGACGGGCTGTCGTCGCACGAGATCGGGGAACGCATCGGACTGAGCGCGAACTCGATTACGTTCCACCGCGGCCGCCTGCGCAAGGTGCTGGGGCTGGCAAGCGAGTTCGAGCTGGTGCGCTACGCCATCCTGATGCGCCTCGCCGCGTCGGAGGAGGCCGCGAACAACGACCCCGATCCCCGACGGGGGCGCGGCCACAACTAGCAGGCGCCAACCCACCGGCCTTGCGCCGCCCCCACGGCGCCGACAAGCTCTCTCGATGCCCACGACTCCCAGGCATTCCGCGGCCCGCGCCGCGACGCCCCTCCCGCGCGGCTTCGCCGCGCTCGCCACCTGCCTCGCGCTCGCCGCCGCGTGGGCCCCCGCCCTCCGCGCGCAGGCGCGCGTCGGGCCGGAGCCGCACTACGCGGCGGTGGCAACCGCCCTCTCCCGGTTCATCGGCGACCAGATGACGGAGAAGGCGCTGCCGGCGCTCTCCATCGCCCTCGTGGACGACCAGCGGGTCGTCTGGGCGGCGGGCTTCGGGTACGCGAACCCCGCCGACTCCACGCCGGCCACCGCCGAGACACCCTACCGCGTCGCCTCCGTCTCCAAGCTCTTCACCGACATCGGCGTGATGCAGCTTGTCGAACAGGGCACCCTGGCCCTCGATACGCCGGTCACCGCCTATCTCACCGACTTCAGCCCTCAGAATCTCCTCGGGCAGCCCATCACCCTGCGCGAGATGCTGAGCCACCGCGCCGGCCTCGTGCGCGAGCCGCCCGTCGGGAACTACTTCGACCCCACGTCGCCCACGCTCGCGGCCACGGTGCTCTCGCTCAACACGACCAGCGTCGTGTACACCCCCGGCACCCAGACCAAGTACTCCAACGCGGCCATCGCCGCGGCCGGATTCGTCCTCGAGCGGACGTCGCAGTCGCCCTTCGCCGACTACATGGCCGATGCCGTGCTCCGCCCGCTCGGCATGGCGCGCAGCAGCTTCGCCCCCGACTCCGCCACGGTGGCACGCCGGGCCCGCGGGACGATGTGGACCCTGGACGGCCGGACCTTCGCCGCCCCCATCTTCCCTCTGGGGATCGCGCCGGCGTGCGAGCTGACGACGACGATGCTCGACCTCGGCCGCTTCCTGTCCGCCCTCTTCGCCGGCGGCCAGGGGGTACACGGGCGCCTCCTCCGCCCTGAGACGCTGGATGCGATGTGGGGGGTGCAGTTCGGCGCGCCCGGCGCTCAGGCGGGGTACGGCCTCGGCTTCGGCATCTCGCAGCTCGACGGGCATCTGCGCATCGGGCACAGCGGGTGGCACTACGGTTTCGCCACGGAGGTGGCCGCTCTGCCCCGCGAGAAGCTGGGCGTCGCCGTCTCAACCACCGTGGACGCCGCCAACGCCGTGACGGAGCGGATCGCCGACGAGGCGCTGCGCCTGATGCTCGCGGTGCAGGAGGGCCGCGCCCTGCCCGCAATCGTCACGACCGCGCCCATCCCCGCGGCCACGATGCGCCGCCTCGAGGGGAAGTACCGCAGCGCGACTCGCGCGGTGGACCTCGACCTGCGCGACAGCCTCCTCTGGTCCCAGAATGTCGTGGGCGGGATGAGCGCGCCGCTCCGCTTCCGCGGCGACACCCTCGTCACCGACGGGCGCCTCGCCTTCGGCCAGCGGATGCTGTGGGGGCCCGACCTCCTCGTGGTGTCGGGCGACACCCTGCGGCGCGTCTCCGATCCCAGGCCGCCGGCCGCGCCGGAGCGCTGGCGCGGGCTGATCGGCGAGTACGGCTGGGACCACGACGTGCTCTACATCCTCGAACGCGAGGGACGGCTGTACGCCCTGATCGAATGGTTCGCGCTCTACCCGCTGACCGAGGCCGGCGACGGGGTGTTCCGGTTCCCCGACTACGGGCTGTACGCCGGCGAGACGGTCACCTTCGGCCGCGACGAGGCGGGGCGCGCCACCGCTGCGGCCGTCTCCGCCGTCGTCTTCCGCCGCCGCGCCGTCGGGCCAGAGGACGGCTCGGTGTTCCGCATCGTGCCGCGCGCGCCGATCGAGGCGCTCCGGCGCGCGGCGTTGGCGGCGACGCCCCCCCCGCAGCGCCGCGGCCTCCTCGCCGCCGACCTGGTGGACGTGACCACGCTGGACCCGCGCATCCATCTCGACGTCCGCTATGCGACGACGAACAACTTCATGGGCGAGCGGATGTACTCCTCGGCACGGGCCTTCCTCCAGCGGCCCGCCGCCGAGGCGCTGGCCCGCGTCCAGCGCGCCGTCGGCGCGGAGGGGTACGGCCTGCTGGTGCACGACGGCTACCGGCCGTGGTACGTCACGAAGATGTTCTGGGACGCCACCCCCGACGACCAGCGGATCTTCGTCGCCAATCCGGCGCGGGGCTCGCGCCACAACCGCGGCAGCTCGGTGGACATCTCCCTCTACGACCTCGCCACCGGGCGGCCGATCGAGTTCGTGAGCGGCTACGACGAGTTCACCCCCCGGGCGTACCGCGACTACCCCGGAGGCACGTCGCTCCAGCGCTGGCACCGCGCGCTCCTGAAGCGGGCGATGGAGGCGGAGGGGTTCCGGTCGGAGCACACGGAGTGGTGGCACTTCGATTGGCGCGACTGGGCGCGCTACCCGGTGCTCAATCTGACCTTCGAGCAGCTGGACGCGCGGCGGAATTAGGGACGGCGGCAGCGCCGCTCCCTCGGAGTGCCGGGCGGCACCGAAGTTGCTAGCTTGCAGCGACACGGGAGCGCACCCGGCGGGTGTCGCCGCGCGAGCCCCGGACCTTCAACCAGGCCCCAGCACTCATGATCACCCTGAAGGACCTCAACCCGAACGTCCTCCGCGCCGAGTACGCGGTGCGCGGCCCCGTCGTGGATCGGGCGCAGAAGCTCGAGGCCCAGGGCCGCAAGATCATCTACTGCAACATCGGCAACCCGCAGGCGCTGAGGCAGCGCCCGCTGACCTACCTGCGTCAGCTCCTCGCTCTGCTGGAATACCCGGCGCTGATGGACGACCCGCGGGCCGCCGGGCACTTCCCCCCCGACGTCGTGGCGCGCGCGCGCGGGATCCTCGCGCAGCACCCCCACGGGACGGGCGCGTACTCGCAGAGCTGCGGCATCCCCTTCATCCGGCAGGCGGTGGCGGACTTCATCGCGCGGCGCGACGGCATCGAGACCGACCGGGAGCACGTCATCCTGACGGACGGGGCGAGCGGGGGCGTGAAGCTCACCATCGTCTCGCTCCTCAAGCACCCGCACGACGGCATCCTCGTCCCGACGCCGCAGTATCCCCTCTACTCCGCGGAGATCGCCCTGCGCGGCGGGCGCCGCATCGACTACTATCTCGACGAGGCGCACGACTGGCAGCTCTCCGAGTCGGCGCTCACTGACGCGATCGTGCACGCGCGGCGCGACGGCGCCGACCCCGTGGCCATCGTGGTGATCAACCCCGGCAACCCCACGGGCGCAGTCCTCACCTACGAGAACATCGCGATGGTCGTCGGCTTCGCGAAGCGGCACGGCATCGCCATCCTCGCGGACGAGGTCTACCAGGAGAACGTCTACGCCGCGGGGCGGAAGTTCCACTCCTTCGCGAAGGTGATGCACGACCTCGGCGAGACCGGCGTGTCGCTGTTCAGCTTCCACTCCATCTCGAAGGGCTTCCTCGGCGAGTGCGGGCACCGCGGCGGCTACATGGAGGTCCGGAACCTCCCCGACGACGTGATGGCCGAGATGGCCAAGCTGCAGTCCATCGCCCTCTGCTCCAACGTGCCGGGCCAGCTCGCCACCTACGTGATGGTCGCGCCCCCCCAGCCGGGCGACGCCAGCTTCCCCGCCTACGCGGCGGAGCGGGACGGCGTCCTCGCGCAGCTCAAGGCGAAGGCCGAGCTGCTCGCCCGCGGGATCAACGCCATCGAGGGGATGTCGCTCGCGATGCCGCAGGGCGCGATGTACGGCTTCGTCCGCTTCGACCTGCCCGCCGAGCCGGACGTGGACGTCGCGGCGATGACCCCCGAGGAGCGGCGCGACTACGAGGCGCGGCGCGACGGCGACTATTGCCTCGCCCTCCTCGAGGAGACCGGCATCTGCGTCGTGCCCGGCTCCGGTTTCGGCCAGCGGCCCGGCACGTTCCACTTCCGGACCACCTTCCTCCCGCCGATGGACGAGATCGAGGCGATGGTGGCCAAGCTGAAGACGTTCCACGAGAGCTACGTGCAGGCCTTGGCGGCGGCCTAGCGCCGCGTGCACAATCGGCACTGGCGCCTCGAGAAGCTCGGCTTCCTCACGCGGCTCGAGGCCCGGGCGACAATCACGAATGCACTTGTCGTATTAGCACACCTGCGGTACGGTTTTTGCCCAACCACAGCATGGTGTAGTTCACCCAAAACGACCATGACGCGAGGAGAAGCATGTCCCATATCACCGACGTGATCGCGAAGGTCAAGGCGAAGAACCCGGGAGAGCCGGAGTTCCACCAGGCGGTGGAAGAGGTCATGACCACCCTGGAGCCTACTGTGGCCAAGCACCCCGAGTTCATACGGTGGAAGATCTACGAACGGGTGTGCGAGCCGGACCGGGTCGTCATGTTCAGGGTGCCCTGGGTGGACGACAAGGGCGAGGTCCAGGTCAACAAGGGATTCCGGGTCCAGTTCAACAACGCCATCGGGCCTTATAAGGGCGGCCTGCGCCTCCATCCCTCGGTCAATCTGGGGATCATCAAGTTCCTGGGCTTCGAGCAGGTCTTCAAGAACAGCCTCACCACCCTGGCCATGGGCGGGGGCAAGGGCGGCTCGGATTTCGACCCCAAGGGCAAGAGCGACCTGGAAGTGATGAAGTTCTGCCAGGCCTTCATGCGCGAGCTGTTCCGCCATATCGGAGCTGACACCGACGTGCCCGCCGGAGACATCGGCGTGGGCGGCCGGGAGATCGGATTCCTGTACGGCTACTACAAGAAGCTCCGCAACGAGTTCACCGGAGTGCTGACCGGCCGCGCTCTGGAATACGGCGGATCGCTGATCCGGCCCGAAGCCACCGGCTATGGCGCCGTCTATTTCGGGGCCGAGATGCTGGCCACTCGCAAGAAGGACTACAAGGGCCTGCGCTGCCTGGTCTCCGGCAAGGGCAACGTCACTCAGTACACCATCGAGAAGATCAACCAGCTGGGCGGCAAGGCCCTTTCCATCTCCGATTCCGGCGGGACCATCATCGACGAGGAAGGCATTTCCGCCGAGAAGCTGCAGTTCGTGATGGAGCTGGAGAACGTGCGCCGGGGCCGGGCCAAGGAATACGCCGAGAAATACAAGAGCGCCAAGTTCTTCGCGGGCAAGAGCGTCTGGGATGTGGTCAAGGATGGTGGCCTGAAGTTCGACTGCGCCTTCCCCTCGGCCACCCAGAACGAGGTCAACGAGCAGCACGCCGCCGCGATGGTCAAGAGCGGGTGCTTCCTGGTTTCCGAGGGCGCCAACATGCCGTCCAACCTGGCGGCCATCAAGGTGTACCAGGGAGCCAACATCCTGTACGGGCCGGCCAAGGCCGCCAACGCGGGCGGCGTGGCCGTCTCCGGGCTGGAGATGGCACAGCAGAGTTCCCGCTGGTACTGGAGCCGCGAGGAAGTGGACCAGAAGCTGCAGCGGATCATGCAGGCCATTCACAAGCAGTGCCTGGACGCCTCCAAGGCCTACGCCAAGGAGGGTGACTACCTCGCCGGCGCCAACATCGCCGGGTTCATCAAGGTGGCCAACGCCATGGTGGCCCAGGGCGTGGTGTAGCACTCAGGCCTGATCCTGCATCTAGTTGCCGTTGGGAGAGGGACACGACGAGAGCCCCGCAGCGATGCGGGGCTCTCTATCGTTTGAAGCGTGGCGGCGCTGACCGTCGCGATCTGAGCGAGGGCGGCTCCCAGTTCATGCGCTGCGACTGTTTCGCCACCACCAGACGCGAGTGGCAAGCGAACAGGGACTCGACTTGTCGTTATCCGGAGGGGGCTACTCGCGCACCGTGTACCGCGCGCCGCTGAGGCGCTGGATGATGGCCGTGCCGACGGCGAGGCGATTGGCGAGCCGGGCCACCGCCATCCCGAAGGCACCGGCCGCGTTCTCGCGCAGCACGCACGGGGGGGCGAACGCGTCCCACGCATAGACGGGCCGGCGGCGCAGCGCAAGGGGGTCCGCGCCACGCGGCTGACGCCCGCCGGGCCCCGCGGGGCCCGCGAACCCCAGCGAGTAACCGGCAGCGGCCGCGAGGGCCCGCACGCGAGCGTCCAAGGTGCCGAACGGGTAGGCGATGCCCGCCGGCGGCGCCCCCAGCCGCGAGGCGATCGTCGCGCGCGAGCGACCCAGCTCGTCCTCGGCCTGGAGATCGGAGAGCCAGGTGAGCCGCGCGTGGGTGACCCCATGCGAGTGCACCTCGATGCCCCGCTCCTGCCAGTAGGCCAGGTCGTCCCACGACAAGTGCCGGAACCGCCTCCAGCCGTAGTGCACGTCCCAGTCGTTGTCGCGACCCACATAGTCCGTCACGACGAAGACGAGGGCGCGCAGGCCGAGGTCGGCGAGCACGGGGAAGGCGTGGCGGGCGAGGGGTTCGTAGCCGTCGTCGAAGGTCAGGACCACCGAGGTGAGGGAGGTGAGAGGTGAGACGTGAGGTGGTGAGAGGGGACGGCCCTGCCCCGCGACCGCCCCGCCCGTGACGAGGGTCTCCAGCTCCGCGCTGCCGAGGGTGCGCACGCCGGCCATCGCGAGCGCTTCCATCTGGTGGCGGAAGACCCGCGGCCCGAGCCGGGTGACGCCCAGCTCGAGCCGCGGGTCCACCTTGTGGTAGCAGAGGATCGGCGGCGCGCTCAGAGCACCGACCCCACGTCGGCCAGGGGGAGCCCGAACGCCTCCGCGACGGCCGGATAGACGACCTTCCCGCCGACGATGTTGAGCCCGTAGCGGAGGGCCGCGTCGTCGCGGCAGGCCGCCTTCCAGCCGAGCGCGGCGAGCTTGCGCGCGTAGGGGAAGGTGGCGTTGGTCAGCGCCATGGTGGAGGTGCGCGGGACGCCGCCGGGCATGTTCGGCACGCCGTAGTGGATGATGTCGTCCACCACGTAGACGGGGTCGCCGTGGGTCGTGGGGTGGATGGTCTCGACGCAGCCGCCCTGGTCCACCGCCACGTCCACGATCACCGCGCCCGGCTTCATCCGCTTGAGGTCCTCTCGGCGCACCAGGTGCGGCGCCTTGCCGCCGGGGATGAGCACCGCCCCGATCACCAGGTCGGCGCGGGCGATCGCGTCGAGGATGGTGTGGCGGTTGGAGTGGAGGAGGCGCACGTTGGGGGGCATCACGTCCGCCAGGTAGCGCAGCCGGTCCAGGTTCAGGTCGAGGAGCGTGACGATGGCGCCGAGCCCGGCCGCCATCTTCGCGGCGTTGGTGCCCACTGCGCCGCCCCCCAGGATCGCCACCTCCGCCGGCGCGACCCCCGGCACCCCGCCGAGCAGGATGCCGCGGCCCCCCTGCAGCTTCTCCAGGTACTTCGCCCCCTCCTGGATCGCCATCCGGCCGGCGACCTCGGACATCGGGGTGAGGAGGGGGAGCTCGCCGCTGGGGAGCTGCACGGTCTCGTAGGCGATGCAGACCGGCGCCGCCTTCAGGTGCGCGCGGGTCAGCTCCTCGTCGGCGGCAAAATGGAAGTAGGTGAAGACCACGTGGTCGCGGCGCAGCAGCGGCCACTCGGCGCTCACCGGCGCCTTCACCTTGCAGATGAGTTCCACCTGGCGCCACAAGGTGGACGCGTCGGACACGAGTTCCGCCCCGGCCTTCACGTACAGGTCGTCGGCGAAGCCGGAGCCGAGCCCCGCCCCGCGCTCGACGACGACGCGGTGCCCGTGGCCGACCAGCGCCTCCGCGCCCGCCGGCACGAGGGCGACGCGGTTCTCGTTCGTCTCGATCTCTCTGGGGACGCCGACGATCATGGGGACCCACCCGGCCCGAGGACTGCCGTGACACGCCTGCAGAAAGCGGGCCGCGCCCGCCGCCGGGCTACCGCACCCGGGGCCGTCAGTTCCTAAACCCCTGGCGTCTTGGCCTCTGGCCCCTGGTACTGGGCCTCCGGCCCCTGTCTACTGCGCTCCCTCGGGGCCCAGCCAGACCACCGCCTGCCGGTCCGGATCGAAACAGGTCGCGGCCACGTCGGCCACCTGCGAGGGCGTGATGGCCTCGATCTCCGCAAGCACCTCATCGAGCGTCCGGTAGGGCTCGTCGAAGAGCGCCGAGCCGGCGATGCGATACATGCGCGAGAGGGGGCTCTCCACCGACAGCACGATCTGCCCCTGCACCTGCCGCTTGGCGGTGGCCAGCTCGTCGGGAGTGAGGGAGTCGCGGGCGAGCGCCCTCATCTCGGCGCGGATCTCGTCCACGGCCTGTTGTGCGGTGGCCGGCTGGGTGCCGACGTACACGCCGCACATCCCCGTGAGCTGGAAGAACTGGTGGAACGCGTAGACGGAGTAGGCGAGAGCGAGCTGCTCGCGGACCCGCTGGAAGAGCCGGCTGCTCATCCCCGCGCCGAAGACCGTCGCGACGAGGACCAGGGCGTAGCGCCGCGGATCGCCGTAGCGGAAGGTCTCGGTGCCGAAGACGATGTGCGCCTGCGTCCCGTCGCGGCCGACGCGGCGCTCGCCGCGCCACGACGCCGCGGGGGCCCGCACGGGCGCGCGCTCCGGGCCCGGCTCCAAGTCGAACCACCCCTGGGCGCGGAGCAGGCCGAGAATCTCCTCGTGCTGCACGTTCCCGGCGGCAGCGAAGACGAGGTGTCGCGGCTGGTAGGCGGCGCCGTGGAGGGCCGCGAGGTCTCCGCGGGTCAGAGCGCCTACGGTCTCCCGGGTGCCGAGGATGCGGTGGCCGTATGGGTGCCCGGGGAACAGGGCGCCGGCATGGAGGTCGAAGACGAGATCGTCGGGATCGTCGTCCACCATCGCGATCTCCTCGAGGACGACCTTGCATTCGAGGGCGAGGTCCTCGTCCCGGAGCACGGGGCGGCGGACCAGGTCGGTGAGGACGTCGAGGGCGAGGGGGATGTCGGCGTCGAGGACGCGCGCCTGGAAGGTGGTGTGGTCGCGGCCGGTGTAGGCGTCGAGGGAGCCGCCGCGGGACTCGAGGGCCAGCGAGATCTCCCGCGCGCTGCGCCGCTCGGTGCCCTTGAAGACCATGTGCTCGAGGAGGTGCGAGACCCCCATCTTGCCGTCCGGCTCGTGGGCAGATGCCGACCGGACCCAGAACCCGGCCGCCGCGGAGCGGAGGCCGGGCATCGTCTCGGTCAGCACCACCAGGCCGTTGGGCGCGTCGGTGCGGACCACGCCCTCGTCCAGCCGCCGGGTGTTCACTCCTTTTCGATCAGCGCCTTGCGGGAGAGCCGCATCCGCCCGCGGTCATCCACCTCGAGGAGCTTCACGGTGACGATGTCACCCTTCTTGACGACATCCTCGGTCCGCTCGGTGCGGCCATGCTGCAGCTCGGAGATGTGGATCAGCCCCTCGACGCCGGGGAGGATCTCGACGAACGCGCCGAACGCGGTGGTCGTCTTGACCTTGCCGGTGTAGGTCTTGCCGACCTCGGCCTCCTGCACCAGCGCCTCGACCATCTCGCGGGCCTTCTGCCCCGCCTCGCCGCCCACCGCGGCGATGGTGACCACGCCGTCGTCGTCGATGCTGACCTTGGCGCCCGACTGCTCCTCGATGTCGCGGATCGTCGCGCCCTTGGGCCCGATGATCTTGCCGATCTCCTTCGGCCGCACCTGGATCGTGATGATCCGCGGCGCGTAGGGCGACATCTCGCTGCGCGCCTCCGTCAGCGACTTGGCCATCGCGCCGAGGATGTGCAGCCGGCCCTTCTTCGCCTGCGCCAGCGCCGTCTCCATGATGTCGAGGGAGAGGCCCTGGATCTTGATGTCCATCTGGATCGACGTGATGCCCTGCGCCGTGCCGGCGACCTTGAAGTCCATGTCGCCCAGCGCGTCCTCGGTGCCGAGGATGTCGGTCAGGACGGCGATCTTGTCGCCCTCCTTGATCAGCCCCATCGCCACGCCCGCCACCGGGGCCTTGATCGGCACGCCGGCGTCCATCAGCGCGAGCGAGGAGCCGCACACCGTCGCCATGGACGAGGAGCCGTTCGACTCCAGGATCTCGGAGACGATCCGGATGGTGTACGGGAACTTCTCGTAGGGCGGCAGGAGCGGCGTGACGGCCCGCTCGGCCAGCGCCCCGTGCCCGATCTCCCGCCGGGAGGTGCCGCGCATCGGCCGCACCTCGCCCGTCGAGAAGGGCGGGAAGTTGTAGTGCAGCATAAACGACTTGGTCGTCTCACGCGGCACGTCGATGTTGTCGATGCGCTGCTCGTCGTCCACGCTCCCCAGCGTCACCGTCACCAGCGCCTGCGTCTGGCCGCGGGTGAAGAGCGCGGAGCCGTGCACGCGCGGCAGGACCCCCACCTCGCACGCGATCGGTCGCACCGTCTTGGTGTCCCGGCCGTCCACCCGCTCGCCGCGCTCCAGCACCTGCTTGCGCATCGAGCGGTACTCGACGTCCGAGAGGAGCTCGGCGATGAACTTCGTGTCCTCCGGGAACTCCGCCTCGAGCTGCTGCACGACCGTCGAGAAGAGGGCCGAGAGGGCCTGCGACCGCTCCTCCTTCATCGGGAGGTTCATCGCCTCCGCGACGCGGGGCTCGGCGATCTCCTTGACCCGCTTCGCCAGCGCCGCCGGCGGCTCGGGCTTCGACCAGTCCATCTTCGGGATCCGGTTCTTGCCCAGCAGCTCCTCCTGCATCGCCACCAGCTCCTGAATGCCCTTCTGCGCGACCTTGAAGGCGTCCAGCAGCTCTTCCTCGGCGATCTCGCCCGCGCCCCCCTCGACCATCATGATCGAGTCCTGGCTCCCCGACACGACGATATCCACGTCGGAGAACTCGAGCTGCTGGAAGGTCGGATTGAGGATCCACTTCCCCTCGACCCGGCCCACCCGCACCCCTGCCACCGGCCCCGCGAACGGGATCTTCGAGGCGGAGAGGGCGAACGACGCGGCCACCATCCCGAGCACGTCGGCGTCGTTCTCCTGGTCGGCGGAGAGCACGTAGATGAAGACCTGCACCTCGTTCTGGAACCCCTCCGGGAAGAGCGGCCGGATCGTGCGGTCGATCAGCCGCGCGGCCAGGATCTCCTCGTCGTGGGGACGCGCCTCGCGCTTGAGGAAGCCGCCCGGGATCTTCCCCGCGGCGTAGAACTTCTCCCGGTACTCCACGAGGAGCGGGAAGAAGGGCAGATTGCTGCGCGTGCCCGACACCGAGGCCGCCGCGAGCACGACCGTCTCGCCGAACTGCACCAGTGCCGCGCCGGAGGCCTGCTTGGCCAAGCGCCCGGTCTCGAGACGGAAGGGCCGGCCCGCGAAGGACCGTTCGAGTTCACGTACCATACGTTTGCTCTTTTCCTTTGACGTAAATGCGCGGAGGGGCGTCCGCACCGGGACGCCCCCCCACAGGTGACGTGAACTAGTGCCGGAGGCCCAGCTCGTCGACCAGCTGGCGATACCCGGCCAAATCCGTCCGCCGCAGATACTCCAACAGGCGCCTACGCTGCCCCACCATCTTCAGGAGGCCGCGGCGCCCGTGGTGATCCTTGGCGTGCGTGCGGAAATGGTCCGTGAGGGAGTTGATGCGCGCCGTCAGAAGCGAGACCTGCACCTTCGTGGACCCAGTGTCCGTCTCGTGCAGTTGGTACTTCGCGGCGGCGGTTGCAGTGTCGTACGGCATCGCTGACCCTTCGGGTGTGTCTCCGTCACGCGGTCCGGAGAGTATTCACTAATTCACGATAGCTTCGTAAGTTACCCGGCGTGACGGACGCTGTAAAGGGGACCCCGGCGGTCCCCGAACCGCACCAGGCCGAGGACCTGATCGGCCGCACCGTAGGCCCCTACACCGTCCGCAGCGTGCTGGGGGGCGGGGGCTTCGCGTGGGTCGTGGCGGCCACCCGCGAGGGGCTGGAGGGCGAGGTGGCCCTCAAGGTCCTCAAGCCCAAGTTCGCGCGGGACCGGCAATTCACGACCCGGTTCCTCAACGAGTCTGCGGTCGCCGGCGAGCTGCGCCACCCCAACATCATCCGGATCCTCGACGTCGGCCAGGGCGGCGAGGCGTCGTACTTCGCGATGCCCCGCCTCAAGTGGTCGCTCGCCGAGCGCCTCGAGGCGGAGCCGCTGCTGTCCGAGCGGGAGGTGGCCCGCACCGCGCGGGACATCGCGCGGGCCCTCGCCTTCGCGCACGAGACCGGGATCATCCACCGCGACATCAAGACCAACAACATCCTCCTCACCGAGGAGGGGGACGGCGTCCTCACCGACTTCGGCATCGCGCGGGCGGTGGCGGGATACGTGTCGAGCACCGGCAAGCAGATGACGATCGGGACGCCCCACTACATCTCGCCGGAGCAGGCGCGCGGGCAGGTCCTCGACGGCCGCACCGACCTCTACGCCCTCGGCGTGACGATGTACCGTTCGCTCACCGGCCAGCTCCCCTTCCGCGCCGGGGACTGGTACGAGCTGGCCCGCCTCCACGTCGAGGAGCCGCCCACGCCCCCGCGCGAGATCCGCCCCGAGATCTCCCGGGCCTTCGAGAAGATCGTGCTCACGTGCCTCGAAAAGGACCGGGAGCGGCGCTACCCGACCGCCAAGGAGCTCGCGGAGGACCTGGAGGGGATCCTGACGGGCAAGCGGTCCACGACGGAGGTGGCCCTCGGAGCCATGAGGAGGCTCCTCGGGCGTGATGGGTGATCGAGAGATGGGTGATAAGAGATGGGTGATGAGGGATGGGTGATGGGTCATGGGTGATGGGGAAGCGTGATGGGAGATGCGTGATAGGGGGCGCCCCGATGCTGGGAAGACGCCCCCTATCTCCTATCACCCATCACGCCGCCCCATCACCCATCTCGTATCACCTAGCGCCCATCACCCATGACCCATCACCTGTCCCCACCCAGGCCTAGGGAATCAGCCTCAGCACGTCATTCGCCAGGGCGAGCAGCATGATGGCGACGAGCACCGCGAACCCGATCTGCGTCCAGCGGTGGCGCACCTGCTCGCTCAGCGGACGGCGGCGCACGCCCTCGATCGCGAGGAAGAGGAGGTGCCCCCCATCCAGCACTGGGATCGGGAGCAGGTTGAGGATCGCGAGGTTCATCGAGAAGAGCGCCAGGAAGCCGAGGAACGGCTCGAGCCCCAGCCGCGCCACCTGCCCCGAGATCTGGCCCACGAGGATCGGCCCGCCGATGTCCCGCGGCGAGAGCTGGCCGAGCACCAACCCTTTGAGGGTGAAGAGGACGAGGCCCCCTGCCCGCCCCGCCTGCACGAAGCCCGCGCCGATGGCGCCGAAGACGCCGTAGCGATGCAGCGGCGGCAGCTGCCCCGAGACGCCCACCCGCCCCACCTGCCGCTCGACGCCGGACGCCGCGTCGCGCAGGCGCTCCGGCCTCGGGGTCACCGTGAGGCGCACCTCGGCGTCGCCACGCCGCACCAGGAGCGGCACCGCGAGTCCGGGATGCGCCTCGATGACATGGACGAAGTCCTCCCAGCGCCGGACTGGTACCGTGTCGGCGCGGAGGATGCGGTCCCCCGGCTCGATGCCGGCGGCCGCCGCGGCCTGTCCGGGCACCACCTCGCCGATCACCGGCTCGACCCACGGCCCGAGCGCTTCCACGACCCGCGAGCGCGCCAACTGCTCCTTCTGCGGCAGCTCCAGCACCACCGGCCGCACACGGCCCGCGATCTCGATCCGGATCATCGGGTCGCCGGCCGTCAGGAGCGCCGACTGGATGTCGGCCCAGCTGGTCATCGAGTCGCCGTTGATCCGCACGATCCGGTCGCCGGGATGCAGCTGCCGGAGGGCGCCGGCGCCGAGCGGCACGCTCGCCGTGTCCACGCTGCCGATCGTGACGGTGCGGTCCTCCCGCACCCCGTAGGCGCCGGCCAGCAGGCCGTAGACGACGACCGCGAAGAGCGCGTTCATCAGGACGCCGGCGGAGATGACGAAGACCCGCGTCCACAGCGGCTTGCCGTCGAAGGTCCGCTCGTGCGGCCAGGTGCCCCCACCGGGCGGGCCCTCGAGGTCGCCGGCCGCTCCCTCCTCCTCCAGCCCCGCCATCTTCACGTAGCCGCCGAGCGGGAGCCACGACAGGCAGTACTCCGTCTCGCCCCACGTCCGCCGCACCGGCGTGCGCGGGCCGAGGCCGAACGAGAAGCGGACGACCGCGATCCCGACCGACTTTGCCGCCAGGAAGTGCCCGACCTCGTGGACGAAAATGAGCACGCCGAGCACCACGACGCCGGCGACGATCCCGAGGAGCACGGGGGGCACGTTCACGCCCACCGGATGACCTCCTCGGCGCGCTCCCGCGCCCAGCGGTCGGCGGCAAGCACGGTGGCGAGCGCTTCGGCGGGCTCGACGACCTGCCGCCGCAGGACGACCTCGATGACCTCGGCGATGCGACCGAAGGGCATGCGGCCCTGGAGGAAGGCCGCGACCGCGACCTCGTTGGCCGCATTGAACGCGGCCGGCGCGGTACCGCCGATGCGACCCGCCTGCACCCCGAGAGTGAAGGCCGGGAAGACCTCCCTGCGGACCGGCTCGAACGTCAGGGCGCCGGCGCCGATCGGGTCGAAGCGCACCACGCCGTCGTCCGGGACCCGCGTCGGGTAGGTCAGGGCGTAGAGGATCGGCAGCTCCATCGTCGGGAAGCCGAGCTGGGCGAGCACCGAGCCATCCACCATCTCCACGAACGAGTGGATGATGGACTGCGGGTGGACCACCGCCTCGATGCGCTCGTACGGAAGGCCGAAGAGGAAGTGCGCCTCGACGACCTCGAGCGCCTTGTTGGCGAGCGTCGCGCTGTCCACCGAGATCTTGCGGCCCATCTTCCACGTGGGGTGGTTCAGGGCCTCGTGCACCGTGGCCGCATGCACCCGCTCCGCATCCCACGTGTGGAACGGCCCGCCGGAGGCGGTGAGGATGAGCCGCTGCAGGTCGGCGCGGGGCCGCCCGCCAAGGCACTGGAGCACCGCCGAGTGCTCGGAATCCACCGGGACGATCTCGCCGCCCCCCTCGCGCGCCGCGCGCAGGACGAGCTCGCCCGCCATCACCAGCGACTCCTTGTTGGCGAGCGCGACGCGCTTCCCCGCCCGCAGCGCCGCGATCGTGGCCTCGAGCCCCGCCGCCCCGACGATGCCGTTCAGGACGATGTCCACGTCGGGGCGCGTCGCCGCTTCGACGAGGCTCTCCGCGCCGTCGGCCCAGTCGTCGCGGCCGTGCCCGCCTCCGACCAGGGAGACGAAGGTCGGGTAGAAGGCGGCCGCCTGCGCGGCGAGCTGGTCCTTGCGGCCGTACGCCGTCAGGGCCGTGACCCGGAACCGGTCGCGGTGGCGCGCGAGCACGCGGAGCGCGGTCGTCCCGATGGAGCCCGTGGAACCGAGGATGGCCACGCCGGTCATCAGACGACCCCGAAAAGGCGGTATAGCCCCGCAGTCACGGGGAGCACGAAGTACAGGGAGTCGAGCCGGTCGAGCACGCCCCCATGTCCCGGGATGAGTGTGGAACTGTCCTTGAGCCCCACTTCACGCTTGAACAGCGACTCGGAGACGTCTCCCACCTGGCCCGCCACGCTGATCGCCGCCCCCATCGCCAGCGCGGCCGCCACACCGATCGGCCGCCCCGCCGGCGCGAGCACCCAGCGGGCGTACGCCACCGCGACCAGGAGGGTGCAGGCGAGTCCCGCGATCGCCCCGGCCCACGTCTTCCGGGGCGAGAGCGTCGGCGCGAGCTTCGGCCCGCCGATGGCGGTCCCGCCCGCGTACGCCGCGGTGTCGCCGGCCCAGGTGAGGACCAGCGGGAAGAGGAGGAGCGCTGCGCCCGCGAGGGACGCGGGACCCACTCCCGAGGGGTGCCGCAGGACGATGGCGAAGGCGGGGAGCGCGCCGGCGTAGACGGCGCCGAAGACCGTGATGGACACCGCCGCCAGCGGCTTCTGGGTGGGCCCGCGGCGCCACGCGGCGAGCGCCACCACGGCGATGAGCCAGACGGCGCCGAGGTACAGGGCCGGCTCGGCGAAGCGCACCTCGCTCCCCTTGGCCCAGTAGGTCGCGAGCGGCACCACGAACGCGGCCGCCATCCCGCTGCGGCGCAGGGCGTCCACCCCCATGCGCGCGCCGAAGTCGAAAACCTCCTTCGCGCCGAGAAGGCCGGCGACCGCAAGGAGGAGGGCGAGGGGCCAGCCGCCGAGGTAGACGAGCACGGCGGCCGTGGGGATGGCCACCGCCGAGAACGCGAGGCGGTGCACGAAGTTGCCGGCCATCAGGCCGTGACGCGGCCGAACCGGCGTTCGCGTCCCTGGTAGGCGAGGACCGCCTCGTAGAGGTGACGGCGGGTGAAGTCCGGCCAGAGCACCGGCGAGATGAACAGCTCGGTGTAGGCGATCTGCCACAGGAGGAAGTTCGAGACCCGCATCTCCCCCGAGGTGCGCACCAGCAGGTCCGGGTCGGGCAGGCCGGCGGTGTAGAGGCGGAGCGCGAGGGCGTCCTCGTCCACGTCCTCGAGGGCGAGCCGCCCCTGCACCACGTCCTCGGCGAGCCGACGCGCGGCGCGCGCGATCTCCGCGCGGCTGGAGTAGGAGATCGCGAGGTTGAGGAGGAGCCGCGTGCCCCCCCGCGTGGCGTCGATGAGCCGGTCGAGCGCCTCGCGCGCCGTGGGCTGGAGCCGCGCGAGATCGCCGAGGGCGTGCACCTCGACGCCGCTCGAGCGGAGCTCCTCCGTCTCGCGCTGGATGTACTCCTCGAGGAGGCCCATCAGCGCGCCGATCTCGGTGCGGGGACGGTTCCAGTTCTCCTCGGAGAACGCGAACAGCGTGAGGACGCCGACGCCGGCCTCGATCGCCGCCTCGACCGTTTCCCGCACCGCCTGCATCCCGGCGCGGTGGCCCAGGGGGCGCGGCAGGTGCCGCTCCCGGGCCCAGCGGCCGTTGCCATCCATGATGATGGCCACGTGCCGCGGCACCGGCCCGCCGGCGCGGACGCGCTCCAGGAGGTCGCCGGCGTCCGTCGTCACACCTCCATGATCTCCTTCTCCTTGGCCGCGACGAGCTCGTCCACGTGCTTGATGCGCTCGTCGGTGAGCTTCTGGAGGTCGTGGTCGGTGCGGTGGGTGTCGTCCTCGGAGACGTGCTCGATCTTCTTGAGCGCCTCCTTGGCCTCGTGGCGCGCGTGGCGGACCGCGACGCGGCACTCCTCGGCCATCTTGTGGACGACCTTCACGAGCTCGCGGCGCCGCTCCTCGGTGAGGGGCGGCAGCGGGACGCGGAGCACCCCGCCCTGCGTGACCGGGTTGAGTCCCAGGTCGGACTCGCGGATCCCCCTGTCGATCGCCTGGACCAGGGACTTGTCCCAGGGCGTGACCGTGAGGAGCCGCGGCTCGGGCGCCGCGACCGACGCGACCTGGTTCAGCGGCATCTCCTGCCCGTACGCCTTGACACGCACGAGGTCGAGGAGCGAGGTGGTGGCCTTGCCGCTGCGGATGGTCGAGAACTCGTGGCGCGAGCTCTCGATGGCCTTGTCCATGTGGGCGCGCGCCTGCCGCAGCAGGTCGCCCAGGGGGTCCTTGTTGGTCGTCATCGCACGATCGAGCCGAGCCGTTCGCCCTGCAGCACACGGGCGACCGCCCCCGGCGTGTGAATGTTGAACACCAGGATCGGGAGCTTGTTGTCCTTGCACAGGCCGAAGGCGTTGGCGTCCATGACGCCGAGCCCGCGCACCATGGCGTCGTGGTACGAGACCTCGGGGATGAACGTCGCCTTCGGGTCCTTCTTCGGGTCGGCGGTGTAGATGCCGTCCACGTTGGTGGCCTTCAGGATCGCCTGCGCCTCGATCTCCAGGGCCCGCAACACCGCCGCCGTGTCGGTGGAGAAGTACGGGTTGCCGGTGCCGCCCGCCAGGATGACCACCCGCCCCTTCTCGAGGTGGCGGATGGCACGGCGGCGGATGTACGGCTCCGCCACCGCCTCCATGCGGATCGCGGTCATCACGCGGGTGTCCACGCCCTGGCGCTCGAGGACGTCCTGCACGGCGAGGGCGTTGATCACCGTCGCCAGCATCCCCATGTAGTCGGCGGAGACGCGGTCCATCCCCTGCTGGGAGGCCGCGGTGCCGCGGATGATGTTGCCGCCACCGATCACCAGCCCGACGTCGGCGCCCAGCGCGCGCACCGCCTTGATCTCGCCCGCCAGCCGGTCCAGCACCGCGTAGTCGAGGCCGAACCCCCGCTCCCCGGCGAGCGCCTCTCCGGAGATCTTGAGCAGCGCCCGGCGGTAGGCGAGCGCGCTCACACCGTCCCCCCGAGCTGCACCCGGACGAAGCGCTTCACGACCACCTTCTCCCCCAGCTTCCCGGAGGCGGCCTTGACCAAGTCGCCCACCGTCTGCTTGTCGTCCTTCACCCACGGCTGCTCGAGGAGCGCCGACTCGCTGAAGAACTTCTTGAGCTTCCCCTCGACGATGCGCGCGCGCATCGCCTGGGGCTTCCCCTCCTGCGCCACCTGCTCGAGGTACACGCGCCGCTCCCGCTCGACGAGGGCGGGGTCGAGGTCGTCGGCCGACACCGCCAGCGGGTTGGCGAACGCGACGTGCATCGCCACCTCCTTCGCCAGGCCGCGGAAGTCGTCGGTCCGCGCCACGAAGTCGGTCTCGCAGCCCAGTTCCACCAGGACGCCGATCTTGCCGTTGTGGTGGATGTACGCCTCGACGATGCCCTCGCTCGCGGCGCGTTCCGCGCGCTTCTCGGACTTGGCGATGCCGCGGGCGCGCAGCCAATCGGTCGCCTGCTCGAAGTCGCCGCCGTTCTCCTCGAGCGCCTTCTTGCATTCCATCATCCCGGCCCCGGTCCGCTTGCGGAGCTCGGCCACATCCTTCGCGCTGATCGACGTCATCTCGGTCTGGGATCCCTTTGGTTGTCCGGTTACGAAACCGCCGCCCGCCCAGTCGGGCTCAGGCGGCGGCGTCGGTCTCGCGGCCTCTCGGCGGCACACGCTCAGCTCGCGCCGCCCTCCGCCGCCGGCGCCGCCGCGGGGGCGCCCTCGTCCGTCTTGATCCGGGCCACGATGGCCTCGGGCTTCGGCCGCCGCTTGCGCCGCGGCCGCCGCTTCTTCTTGTCGCCCTCGCCCCCGGCCTCTCCCTCCACCGCGCCCGCGTCCGACGAGTAGGCCGCGAACTCCCCCTCCTCCGCCTCCTCGCGGACCGGCCGCATCGCCCGCGCCTCGATGATCGTCTCGGCGATGGCGACGGTGATCAGCGACACGGAGCGGATCGCGTCGTCGTTGCCCGCGATGGGCACCGTGATGACGTC
>Ga0209777_10001854_pt1 | contig 29171 bp, 25 predicted proteins | sample FrelakmetHBP12HB_FD_187147 | JGI IMG/M metagenome (GOLD analysis project Ga0209777, IMG submission 187147) | Freshwater lake sediment microbial communities from the University of Notre Dame, USA, for methane emissions studies -HBP12 HB (SPAdes)... | ecosystem: Environmental > Aquatic >...
CTGATAGGCGCAGCTCAAGCCGGATGGGCCGGATCCTACAATGGCGATTCTTTTCTTATTCCGTTCTATGTTGAAGGGCGATAGGGCCGGCATATACTCGCCGGCAAAACGCTCCAGAGCGTGGATGACGATCGGCTCTTCTACCTTCCCCCGGTTGCAGGCGGTCTCGCAGGGATGGGCGCAGACCCGGCCGCAAACGTTCGGGAAGGGGTTGTTCTCGACAAGCAGTCTCCATGCCTCGGCGGGCTTCCCCTCTCTTATCAGGGAAATGAAGCCCTGGACATCGTTGCCGGCAGGACACTCGAGAGTGCAGGGGAAGCCGCACTGATCAAACCCCAGACACTTGTCCCGATCAACGGTTACAATACCATCGGCCTCACGCTTGGTAATGGCCTCTACCGGGCAGGCCGATACGCACGATGCATCGCCGCAGTGATAGCAGGGGCTTGCGTTGAAAGCCAGGAACGGATTGGGGTACTTGCCCTTTTCAATGGTAGACACTCTCATCCAGCTGGCCGGCCCGGCGGGGACGTCGTGCCAGTCTTTACAGGCAATGATACAGGCGTAGCAGCCGTCGCAGCGGGTCTGGTCAAAATAGAACCCGATTTGACCTGCAGGCCTCTTTGTTTCTTTACTGACCTTGGCTTTGATTGTTTTCTTGGTAGTCATCTTCAATACCTTTCGAGATTCACTCCTATCTCAATTAGTCGGCTTTACTGCCGGGCTCAGTCCTTGGCCTTTTCGACCTCGACAAGGCAGGTATTCCAGGTGAACGACCCGCAGGGTGAGAAGTCATCACTATTCAGGGTGTTGGGGCAGGCGCCTCGATCAATCCCTTTTTCGTCGGGTGTAAACCAAGCCCCGGTAGGAACGCTGACAACGCCCGGCATAATCCGCTCCGTTATCTTTGCCGGGATGCGGATCTCACCCCGGGCATTAAACATCCGCAACATGTCGCCATTCTTGATCCTCCTGGCTTTGGCATCCACTGGGTTGATCTCGGCGATATTGGGCACTATCTCACGCAACCAGGGGAGGGTTTCGAACTGAGTGTGGGACCGCCTCTGGCAGCGCACCGTGATTAGCTGCAGGGGGTAAGTCTTGGCCAGCGGCGAGTGGCGGCTCTCCCAGGGCTCGAAGTAGGTGGGTATCGGCGGCAGGAGGGGGTCGTTCATGTCGGCCATAAGCTGCGAGTAGATCTCGATCTTGCCCGAGGGGGTGGGAAAGGGGTTGTGTTCGGGGTCCTCAATCTGCTTCTTGAAGGAGACATGTGGTTCAGTCCGGGGCATTCGGTAGACCCCGGCTTCCTTGAAGGCTTCCCAGTCGGGGATGTCACCACCGCCAGTGGCAATCTGTTTCGCCCACTCCTCGTCGGTCTTGTCGTTATAGATCTTCGGGTCGATGCCCAAGTGCGCTGCCAGCAAGCTACAGATCTCAAGCTGCGACTTGCACTCGCCCCGCGGCTCGATGATCTTCTTCTGTAAGCCATAGTAGGGCGTGGCCCCTCCATAAACGAGGTCATTTCTCTCCACAATCGTACACGTGGGGAACACAATGTCGGCATACCTGGCGGTAGCTGTCATGAACTGCTCGAAGGTCACCATGAACTCCAGCTTGTCCAGCGCCTTGACCCATACCCCGGTGGGTGAATTCTGATTGACCGGGTTGCAGTTAAGAACGATAAATGCCTTGTAGTCGGCATAGTAGCCCCCGGCCTTTCCCTTCAGGATGGCATCCGGCATCTTGCCCTTGTGCACACGGGTCAAGCTGGCCGGCGACGGGTAACCGGGGATGGAGTTATGCCGTTTCGGCAGTTCTTTGTCTATCGGGTTCTCTCCGGTGACCATCCCCTTCCCGGCCTTGAAGGGGTATGGGTTGTAGGGAGCCTGGTCGCCGTGGGACCGCCCGGCCGCCTCACCACCGTGTATGCCGACGTTTCCCGTCATCGCCGCCAATGTCGCCGTAGCCCGGTGGAACTGCTCCCCGAAGTTGGTCCGCCCCGGTGAAATACCGCTGATAAGCGCCCCTGGTTTAATCGTGGCGTAGTCCCTGGCTACCTGGACAATGGTCGCCGTAAGCACCCCGGTGATAGCCGCGGCCCATTCCGGAGTCTTAGGCGTCCCATCGCTGGTGCCCAGCACGTATTCCTTGAAATTGTCAAAACCGATGGTATAGCGGTCAAGGAAGGCCTGGTCGTGCAATTTCTCGGTGATCATTACGTAGGCCATGGCCAGCAGCATGGCGGTATCGGTATTGGGTATGATGGGTATCCATTGATCGGCGACGGTGGCTGCCGCTTGAGTATACCTGGGGTCAATGGAGATTATCTTAGCGCCGGCATCTTTTGCCTGCTTCAGGTACCACATGAAATTAGTACTTTGATGAGTGACCACGGGATTGACGGCCCACATGATTATCAGGCGCGAATTGATCAGGTCATCGCGGTTGTTGGCAACGTGAATGGTGCCGTAGTTTGCCGCCGAGGCGAACATAGCGGATTCCCAGGACATGGCTCCCCAGGTGCCGCTGAAGCCGCCAAACAGGTTCAGCATTCTCTCCATTGTCACCCTGAATCCGTGCACCTGGGTGACATTGCCGCCGCCGCCGCAATATAATATCGAGGCGTTGCCGTAGGCCGCCTTGATCCTCTTCAACTCGGAGGCGGTAGTATCCAGGGCTTCATCCCAGGAGATGCGTTTGAATTGCCCGGAACCCCGGGTGCCGGTCCTCTTTAGCGGGTATAGAAGGCGGTCAGGGGCGTATATCTGCTGGCGCAGGGAGTGCCCCCGGATGCAGCCTCTCAGTTGCGTTTCGGTGGCGTCATCGTCCGGCTCCAGCCGGGTAATGACGCCATCCTTAACGTGGGCCTTAAAGAGACAGAACCCCCCACAGTGATGGGCGCACATGTACTTGATGATTTCTTCTTTGTTGCTTCCCTTTTCTTCGCTTTTAACACTCATCAAACATCCTCCTACTGGTCAGGTAATATCCCGTCGCCGGGGCATTCCTCTTTTCCATCAACATTTCAAGAAGTTGTATGAAAACTTTCAGGGCATCGATTATCCGCCACCCTTTATCAAACCCCACAGATTAAATACTTCATCAGTTTCTTTGATTGCCTACTCTTTGGTCGCTTTTGAATCACGGATATTAAGCGCGCATATAAAATTTCATAAATTCACAGAAATTTTGCATCTAGATAGGGTAAGATTGCATGACATTCCTTTAATCTATAATTGTTGAGTGTCAACACATCGTGGAAAGATTTGAATGCAACTACATCATGGACGAACCTATAAGAAATTTAACTGTAAACTCATCATGAATGATGACCGCTATCGGGCAATACAGCATACATGCTAATAAGTTATGGACAATTGGATACTACAAGTTCAACCGAAACCAATATACCTGAATATCAATAAATCCATGATGTCATGGCACATTTATTCGTCCACGATGTCGTGGCACTTAACATATAATTGTTAGAGTCGTACTAAGAATCCACTTTTTTCTTGATCCATTTTAGAATTCATTCTTCATTATGCTATTACAGGTCTGACCTCATTGTTCTTTTCATAGTGAGCATATGTGGGGCTCAATCCTCAATGGCAAAAGCGCGAACAGGTGATGCTTCTGTCTTTATTTTCAGCGGAACTGCAAAGAACTTGACCCGATCTTTTTTTATAGCAGTGAGGTTGCAAAGATACTCTATTTGAAGTATCCCATGGCTTAGGTGAATTCTATGCACAGGGTAGTCTTTCAAAGTCACATTTGAACCAGTACGTGTGCCCTCATAATCCGTACTTATATATCGAGCGCATTCGTCGTTGGGGCAGTCATATCCAACAGCCTTTACCTTTTTCTTCACCATCCACTCCGCCATCGAACGGGTTGGATAGGGGCCTTTTTTCCAGTAGTTTATATTGGCCGGTAATCCTTCCATTTTCTCCGTATTCCCTCCGGCGTTCCTTTCTATCCAACCGGTCTTTATCAAAACGATGTCGCCTTCTCTGACATGCCTCCCTCGCTTCTCCATATCCTCTGCTGTGATTGGTTCCAATTCACCCTTATCCGTTAAATCGATTACTGCCGCTTCTCCGAAGCAACACTCGATGGGTACTTCACCAATGATCGGCCCTCCTTCCATAAAATGAAGAGGTGAATCTATGTGTGATCCACAATGAACACTCATGTGAATGCTACTGGATTGATGCCTTAATCTGGTACCTTCGACCTCAACGGTTTCTCCTTGGTTGGTACCAATGTCCAACTTCCAATTCCCTTTCCATATCATATTGCTAACAAAAATTGTGCAATCAATAACGCGAGCCATAACGATATCTCCTATTCTTCTTCGTCAGTCATTGGATTAAGTGGATGCCCCTTAGGAATGGGGGCCCCTCCTTAGTTAAAAGGCTAATATTCCTTATAGTTTCTCTTCTGTGTCCAATATCTCCTTTGGAACAGCCTTCCTCGTATACCTCAAGAGTAGCCATGTTGAAATAAACGTTGCTATAATAAAGCCAAGCGAAATCGGACGGCTAAAAAGAATTCCTATTCCCCCCATGGACAGAGCTTGTCGGAACGATACCTCAAACATGGGCCCCAATATGACTCCCAAGATCAGCGGAGGAACTGGCCACTTTGCTTTATTCATCGCAAAACCGATAACGCCAAAAATAAGAGAAGTCCCGACATCAAACATGGAATTACGCGGTGAATAGGCTCCAACCACACAAACTGCCAATATTAACGGCGCTAAATACTTATATGGAATCAAACTTATACGCGCCCACATCCCCACCAGTGGCAAATTGAGGATCAGGCACATTACGTTACCTACGTACATGCTGGCAATGACAGTCCAAACAAATGTCTTATTCTGGACAAAAAGTGCTGGGCCAGGCTGGAGCCCGTACATCATTAAGGCTGCCAAAACAATGGCCATGGAAGGAGCCGTAGGAATCCCCAACGCGAAAAGCGGAATAAATCCGGCCTGGCTTGTAGCATTGTTTCCCGCTTCCGGTGCCGCTACGCCCTCGATCACGCCCGTACCAAACTTTTCGGGACGGTCAGAAACCCTCTTTTCGATATCGTAGGCAAGGAAGGCGGTCAGCGCCGTAGTCATCCCAGGGATCAATCCAAGCGGGAAACATATCACTGTGGCTCGTATAGAGGCCTTTAAACCCCTTCTTAAGTCATCACCTCTGGGCATCATTTTACCTAGCTTACCTGCATAAATTTGGCCTACACCCGCACCCACAGTTTCGAGGATTTGCGAGACGCCAAAGAGGCCCACTACCACTGGAATAATGTCAAATCCCATCATCATCTGTATAGAGCCGAATTTTAGTCGTGCGGATCCGGTTAAGGGATCCATACCCACAGTCGCAAGAAAGATGCCCATAAGCCCAACCCCTATCCCTTTGCTTAATGATGCGCCTGAGAGGCTAATAATCATTGTTAAAGAGAAAAATAGCAGTCCGCAATATTCCGGGGGGCCAAATCTAAGTGCAAGTTTCGCAATCCCTGGGCCAATCACACTCGTCCCAAAAACCCCTGCAGTGCCAGCAATGAACGATCCTACCGCCGCAATCCATAACGCCTGTCCGGCTCGTCCCTGTCGAGTCATTTGATATCCATCTAAACATGTCGCCACTGATGCAGGCTCGCCAGGGATATTTACTAAAATACTCGTTGTAGAACCGCCATACATTGCTCCGTAACATAGCCCTGCCAACATGATAATGGCCCCAGTAGGTTCTAAAAATACTGTAATAGGCAATAGAATTGCCAAGGTCGATGAGGGGCCTAATCCGGGCAAAACACCTACCAAAGTCCCCAGCACTGTACCGATGAAACAGAAAAAAAGATTGTGCATGGTAAATACATTTATCAAACCATTTAACATATCCATACAATTTACCTCCACTTTCTGACGGATAATATAAAATCAGAATAACATTTCGGGAAATGCGATTAACGTTCCTCGGGGAAATGACATTGTTAAGAAATACTCGAAGATTAACCAAAATGCCACTGATAAACCGACAGACAGCATTGCATTCATGGACCATTTAAATCCAAATATTTGAAACATCAGAAGAAAAAAGATCAGGGTGGATAATAGATAGCCAATGAAATTGATCAGCAGACAAGTCACGGCCAAACTGGCAAATATCTTAACTACCATCAGTAATGTGCCCTTCTCTTCTTCGCCTACAATCACCTTTCCTTTATCAGTATCAGTCTTTTTGTAGTTGGCGATGATATGAGTAACACCCGCGATTATCAGGGCAAGACCAATCATTATAATATAGCCATCTGATCCCAAGGGATCTTGAACAACGGTTAAATCCCTTGCTCTCATTAAACGTATCCCTTCATAGAGACCTATAAAACCCAATAGAGCAAATATTATGCCTTCAATAAAAACCTTTCTCTTCATAGTCCTATCTCCTTAATAATTCAAAGTTAATCGGATGTTTTGCTGGGATCAGTTTCTTCATACCGCTTTTGTCCATCTCATTCAACCGGGAAGCCTGCTTAATATACAAGTCTGCTTACCAGCCTACCAATCCACGTTTTATCACCCGCGTATCCAAATCAAAGTCTCTCAGAGTACTCTGGCTCATTCCAATCAGACCAGAAATTAGAGGATGTTTGCCGACTTCGCTCAAATCCTCGTCACCGATGCCTGAAAACTATACGCCCCTGATTCGTTAATGATTGCATTGTAACAAGCAATCTATGCCTTGAGTTAGAACATTAAAAATAGCGAGCGTTTGTTAAATCATTATAGCAAAATAAAAAAATGTCAAGTTTTTTATCACGTTTGGTTAAGATCCTATCCTTAACTAGATCCCCACTGGCTTTCGCCTGTGGGTCTCTAGTTTTGGGCAAGTCTCAGTTAAACATACCCATTTGATCAGAGGAGCCCTGAAAGTTTTGCACGATTACCTCTGCCCTCAAATCATCAGTTTTTTTGTAAGGACATCAGCTACCCATAAATGTGCTAACTAATCTATATTGAAGATTTATTTGGAAAACAATTTGTTTGCCACTTCCAGCTCCTGTGTTACATATTTTCTAGTGGTTTGTAAATTGTAATAGTCCGGAACCATGGCCGCATTCTTCAGTTGGGCAACATATTCCGGATTCCTTACTATTTCTTCCAAGGCCTTGTTCCATACTTCTGCAATATGGGCAGGCAGATTCGGCGGCCCTGAAATGCCGTTCCAGCTCGTGCACGTTATCGTGGGATATCCTAATTCCGTAGCAGTGGGGACATCGGGCACTGTTGGAAACCTCTGCTTAGACGTTACGAGCAGTGGTCTTACCGTCCCCGCACTGATGGAAGGACCATATGAGCTTGCTGAGGATGCACCAAATGTTACATGGCCGCCGGCAGTCAAGGTGGCAGCCTCAGAACCGCCCCGAGACATAACGGGTTTCGACTTCAATATGTCTACACCGATTGCATCGTAATACTGCCTGACGGTAAATTCAACACCCCCACCGCCTCGTGAAGTATATGCAATTTTTTCGGGGTTCCTTTTAATTTCCGCTGTAAGATCGCTTAGCGTCTTAAAGGGGGAGTTTGACGGCACGGCTATTAAATAGGGAGCTTCGCTGTGGATATAAATGAAAGTCCGATCGAGGATTTTGAAAGGCAGGTCTTTTTCATAAAACCCCGAGATGACAAAAGCGAAGTTATCACCCAACATCGTATAGCCGTTGGGGGCTGCTCGATAGACCTCAAGAGTGCCGATGACGCTGTTACCGCCAGGCTTGTTGACCACATTCACAGGTACACCCCATTTTTTTCGCAAAAGATTGGCAATGATCCGAGTCGATAAATCCGTAGAACCGCCAGGGGTAACCGGAACGATGATATCAATCGGTCCGGTCGGATATTTTTCCTGAGATTGGACTTGGTCGTTCCATCCGGTAAGTATTATGGTTAAAATTAACATTAAACCCGTCAAAAAGACATGTTTACATTTACTCATCACATTACCTCCTTAGTTTTATATGGGGTTTCTTCAATCATCCTTATGGCTACCTACAAACTCCATTTCCTTACAGCACTTACCCGCAGATTTTAAGAATGTTAATGCATTTAACGAAATCCTCTTGCTTTACACATAACCTATCCCCCTTTCTTTTTTATCTCTTCTTTTTTGTTGTCTGGTTAAGTGCAATATCACCACATACCGTCAAAACTTATATCCAAATAACCACCATCATTAATATCCTGGTAGCACGGAATCTTATCACATCGCAATACGAGTCACTCATGCATATTAGCGAGAAGCTTTATTTTCTTTCTTCCTATTAAGATAAATAAGCCGACCGACGTAAAAAATGCGGTGGGTGTACCAAGTACGAACCCAGGAGGTCCAAGGAGAGTTTCTCTCTCTTTGAAAAGCTTCACTTTGAAGTGTTTCTTTGCCTTCAATGTCATAAACGGTCACATATTTTGGCCCTGATGGCTTAAGCCATTCTCTGGATGGAATGGGATTCGCTATTGCTACGAAGCGACGAGCGGCCACAACTCCAGGTACTCGCTTAATGGCATGGATATGCTCGAAGTTGTACCAAGCGTTGAATTCCTCATCTCTGTTATCGGGAACGTCGTGCCCCACAACAAAAATCGCTTCCGTATTTGGTATTTGATACTCATCCTGTTCTGGATAGATTTGCCTATAAATACCACGTGAAAAATTTGGAAGTTTTGGCGTAAGGGTTTCGAAGCTTTCCGCTGGTAGGAACGTCTCTTGATCTTTAAGCTTCATGTAAGGCTTACTTATCATTACCTCCGGACTTGCGAGATCGTACAAGTTCAAGTACTTGGGTTCCCCCTGAATCGCGACAAAGCGACGAACGCTAAGAAAACCGGGTACATTAAGACGGCTTGGAGCGTGCTGGGCATCGTACCAAAGGTTCCATTCTGCCTCAATCTCTGGAAGCGCATCCATCCTCACCATTAACAAGCCCTTCATTGTTCACTCCCTTTCGGAAATATCGGTTTTTTATAGGAATTTCAAGTCTCTTCTTTTTCTAAAACTTCTTTTGGAACACGCCTTAAGTATTTAAATGTTATAAACAATGTGACTACAGTCGCGCAGATAAAAACAAATGGTATAGGCCGAGAGAAAAAGATCCAGACACTTCCGCTACTCATGGAGAGAGATTGCCGCAAAGCCCCTTCAAAGAGATCTCCCAAGATGAATCCCAAGATTAACGGAATAATTGGCCATCCTCTCTTTCTCATGATATAGCCCAAAATACCAAATCCCACAGCAACCCAAACATCAAACATGGTGTTTCGAGGAGAGTAGGCTGCAAGCAAACAAATTGCCAGTATGATCGGTCCCAGTATCTTATAAGGGATCAAGCTTATCCGGGCCCATAACCCCACAAGTGGTAGATTAAGGATCAATAATATTACATTGCCAATGTACATGCTTCCAATGACAGTCCAAATAAAATCTTTATTCTGGATGAATATTAACGGACCTGGCTGAAGTCCGTAAATCATCAGAGCAGCTAGTATCATAGCAAACGCAGGAGAAGCAGGAATACCAAGAGCAAACAGCGGGATAAAACCGGCCATAGCCGTGGCATTATTAGCGGCTTCGGGACCGGCTACGCCTTCAATAACACCGCTCCCAAATTTCTCTTTATGCCGTGAAATTCGCTTTTCCAAATCATATGAAAAGAAAGAGGTTAAAGCTGCATTTATTCCGGGCAACAGGCCCATAAAAAAACCTAAAATGGTCCCGCGGGCGCATGCCCACAATCCAATTCTTAAATCTTCACCTCTGGGCGTCATTTTCCCTAATTTACCACTATAAATCTGGCCTACACCCTCTTCTGCGCTCGAAAGAATTTCCCCGATACCGAAGAGCCCTACCATCACTGGGATAAGCTCAAGGCCTCGCGTTAACCCAACATATCCAAAATGCAGGCGGGGGGTTCCCGTCAAAGGATCCATCCCCACCATAGTCAGAAAAAAACCTACCATACCGGCTATTAATCCTTTGATCAATGAGGCGCTTGAAAGGGTAATGATGGTCGTCATACTAAATAGTAGAAGTCCACAATATTCCGGCGGACCGAACTTCAGAGCGTATTTTGCAATCCCTGGGCCAATGAAGGAAACCATTAGAGCCCCAAAGGTGCCGGCAATGAATGATCCCACGGCTGCAATCCAGAGTGCTTGCCCGGCCCGACCCTGGCGTGTCATCTGAAATCCGTCAACACAGGTTATCACTGATGCGGGTTCACCAGGAATGTTGACCAAAATACTTGTTGTTGATCCACCGTACATTGCCCCATAGTACAGCCCCGACAACATGATGATGGATCCGGTTCGATCCAGAAACGATGTAATCGGCAACAAGATCGCTATCGTGCTGGACGGGCTCAGACCGGGCAAAACGCCTACCAAGGTTCCTAAGACGCAACCAACAAAACTGTAAGTAATATTTGAAAGTGTGAAGACATTTATAATACCATTAAGAAGATCCATGCTCTTTTGCCTCCCTGATCGGTGCTAAAACATTTGCGGGATGAGAATCCCTCTTGGCAACACCATTTGCAACCAGTAACCAAATATCAAGTAAAAAGAGAGCGAAGCGCCGACGCTCATAAGTCCAATAATCAGCCATGACCGATATCCAACCACCCTAAATATTACGAGGAAAAAGATTATTGTTGACAAAACATAGCCAGCAGTGTTGATTAAGATAGTATATATGGTTAATGCCCCAATCATATATAACATCTTTTTCCTCAATTCTCTATCAACCGTCTTCGCTTTATCGAAACCTTTCTTACGTTGATAAATCAAATACACCAAGCCAATAACTGAAAGAGCAAAACCAACTCCAATTGAATACCATCCGGGCCCCAATACATCATAGAGTTGAATCCTCTCCATGGTAATTAATCTAACGCCTTCGGCAATACCTGCCAATCCCAAAATTACGGGTATCATTCCTTCAATTAATACGCTCCAATGCATTGCTCGTTCCTTCTATCTTACTTAATTTATCTGTGAGATAAAATATCGTTGTTTACATTTTCGGGATTTCCTGCCGGGAGAAAGAGAAAAGAGGAAACCCCCATGGTGATAAACAAGCGGACACGGTTAACGCTGATGATGCTTCCAGGGATCTGTATGCCGCTATCCTGCCGGACAAGACTCGGAATTCGCCCAGGGCGTTTTTGGAACAGATCCTGGAGAAGCGTCCGTTATACGATTGGGCACTGCTATCCCGATAACAGGGATAGCAGGAAAGTGTATCGATAGGATCCGAATCATCATGCCTCTATGGCGCTGTGCCGAGAGCAAAAGATCGAACAACGATTTACGAGGTCACGAACCCCAAGACCAACGGCAAGGTGTAGCAGGTCAGCAATACAACCGTAGATCTTTAGTATCAGAAAATCCATTTCTCCTCATCGGCTCATAGGCAAAACGAATTGAGATGGTTCGTAAACTTCCATAACGAGGTAAGACCCCCTTAAAGCCCTTGGAGGCCTTACCCCGAAGGAAAAATTAATCTATATTTTATCCCGAAATGCTTTTAACAATGGTCGACTTTCTTACAGCTTACTTCTTCTTTACATCATATAATTCGTTTACTTCAGCCATCTCTTTCACAACGTAGGCTATCATACCCTGCGCATTAAGGTAATGTGGCTTGAATCCCACACCCACCAACTGAGCGACAAACTTCTCGTCTGCCAACAATTCTTGAATGGCTTTATCCCATATATTGACTATATGAGGAGGGGTTTTTGGCGGGCCCGAAATCCCGGTCCAGTATATGCAATCTACTGTCGGGAATCCCAATTCTGCAGTGGTAGGAACATCAGGAAAATCTACATTCCTTTCCCGTGTGACACCTATGAGCCTTATCAGGTTCGCTCTTATAGACGCCCTTGCTGAAATAACGTTGGTAGACCCTAGTTTCACATGTCCACCGGCGGTAAGCGCCGTTGCTTGCGACCCCCCCTTCGCCATGACCGGTTTTGTCTTCAATACATCAACCCCAATTGCCTTAAAGAGCTGCCGGGTGACGAAATCCTGACCACTTACACCACCCAGAGAAGCCCAGGTAAAATTTTCTGGATCTCTTTTGGCTTCTGTCACAACATCCTGTAAGGTTTTGTACGGCGAAGAAGAAGGAACTATAAAGGCCATTGGAGCACTGGTGTACATAGCCATGAAGGTCCGATCCATAATATTAAAAGGTAGGTCCTTCACAACAACTCCCAACATGGAGCTACTCGGCTGACAATCAGCAAGGAGAGTATAACCGTCGGGCGGGGCGCTATAAAGGTCCATGTTAGCCGGAAGGGTATTACCACCTGGCTTGTTGATCACATTTATGGGCACACCCCATTTTTTAGTCAAATAGGGAGCTGCTAAACGGATTACGGTATCAGTTCCGCCGCCAGGACTAAAAACGATTATTATGTCAATCGCTCGTGTTGGATACTTTGGTTGGCATTGAGCTTCCTTATTCAATCCAACACCCATTGTAACTAAGGCAAATAAAAAAACTGCCACTAACCATAGCTTCTTTTTGTACATAGCTACACCTCCTTTTGTTAGTCCATGTTCAACTTATCCACGTAGTTGGGTAATAAGCCCCTAAAAATAAACGGCCCCAAGCACTCATAGTGTTATCACATCGGATGTTCATTTCTTTTTTACACCCCACAATTCTGCCACCTCTTCCGCTTCCTTTCTTACCACCTCTCTCGTATCAGCCGAATTCTTATAATCTATCTTGAAACCAGCATTTTTAGCTTGTTTCATAAATTCGGGATCCTTTAACATTGCTTTAACTTCCCTATCCCAGAACTCCACAATATAAGAGGGCATCTTGGGTGGTCCCGATAAAGACTGCCAAGAAATACAATCTACAGTTGGATAACCGAGTTCTTCTGTCGTCGGAACATCTGGATATACAGGATTCCTTTCTCTTGTGATCGCGATCACTCGTACCACCCCTGCTTGAGCAGATGCTATTGCTGAGTATGGATTAGTGCTTCCGAGTTTTATATGACCTCCAGAAATAGCCACAACCACTAGAGCTCCTCCTTTGAACATAACCGGTTTCGTCTTCATCACATCCACGCCGATCGCTTTAAACAGCTGCCTGGTGACGAGGTCTAGACCACTGGCGCCACCGAGAGATCCCCATGTAAAATTTGCGGGGTCCCTTTTAGCTTCTGCTATTACGTCATTCAGGGTCTTCAATGGAGATGTTGACGGCACAATGAAGATCATTGGCGTACTCATAGTCGAAACTATAAAAGTTTTATCCAGCACCTTAAAGGGCAAATCCTTCACAACTGCTTCCAGCATTGAACTACTGGGTGGGGAATCACCAAGTATTGTGTACCCGTCCGGTGCAGCACTATAAAGATCCATGTTTGCCGGAAGAGTGTTGCCACCCGGTTTGTTGATCACATTTATGGGAACACCCCATTTTTTGCTTAAATAAGTTGCCGGCAACCGATTTGCCGCATCTGTACCAGCTCCAGCAGCAAACGGTACAATTATGTCAATCGCTCGTGTTGGATACTTTGGTTGGCATTGAGCTTCCTTATTCCATCCAACACCCATTGTAACTAATGCAGATAAAAAAACTGCCACTAACCATCGCTTCTTTTTGTACATAGTTGCACCTCCTTTTTTAGTCACATTTTACATTTACAATCTCTCCTTAAATCAACAAGACTGGTATAGCCTATCCTAACTCCGCAAAAAATCTTCATAACGTAATATTCCGAATCTTCTTCCTTCTAAAAAGAACTTCTTTCGCTCCTCTACCTTATTGCTCACGTGAGGCTCTTGTTTCTTCATAAACACCTATTTTTCATACTAATACTGATTACTCTTTCTCTCTTGGATTCTGAAAATCCATCGAATAATTTCAGATACCGCCACAATTCTTTGGATGATTCACTTATCAGTAAAATTGGCCTTTCTTTTTTCCAAAAAAGCCCTCATCCCTTCCTTCTGATCATCAGAAGCAAAACATTGGGCGAAGCATTCGATTTCATAATTTAATGCAGTTCGTAAATCTACTTCAAGCCCTCTATTTATAGATGATTTTGCCATTTCAAGGGCAATTTTAGATTTATTGGCGATGATGGAAGCCAATTTTTTTGTTTCTTCCATTAATTGATCATGTGGAGCAACCCTATCCACCAAACCAATATCAAGGGCCGTTTTTGCATCTATCAATTCACCCGTGAAAATCAATTGTTTTGCTTTCGAAGGTCCTACCAATCGCGGCAACCTTTGAGTTCCTCCTGAGCCTGGAATAATACCGAGATTGATTTCAGGTTGTCCCAACTTTGCCTTCTCAGAAGCAATTCGAATGTCACATGCCATTGCAAGCTCACAGCCTCCACCTAAGGCAAATCCATTAATCGCAGCTATCACAGGTCTATCCAGGTTCTCTATTTTATTAATAGTCTTTCCGGCTAAAGTGGCAAAAATTCGAGATTCAAAGCTTGTTAGGTTCTTCATATCAGTAATATCTGTTCCTGCAGCGAACGCTCTATCGCCAATGCCAGTTATGATTACTACCTTTGGCGCAACCTTTTTTTGTATTTCATCGAATACCGCACCCAACTCTTCAAATACCTTCCGGTTCAAAGCATTCAATTCATTGGGACGATTAATCTTAATAATAGCAGTAGATATTTCATACTCGACTATTATCGTTTCATAAATCATAAATTATTCTCCATATGCTTTTCTTTGGATAGTTTTTTGTAGATTTCAAGTCCCATATTGAAAGCCTTAAGGCTCACTTCAACACCTCGAGGAGTAACTGTCTCTTCAATGGCTTTTATCACCTTAGGTAAAGGGATGGGTAATAAATCTGTTCCTACTAAAGCACCGACCATAACCATATTTGTTGCAACTACATTCCCTGCTTCTTTTGCAATGCTTGTCGCATCGAATGAAATTAATTTCCCTATCTTTTCCAAATCTTTTAATAAAATATCAATGGGAGGATAGATATAATTCCCTAGACTAATGTCAATAGGACAATGCCTCTTTGTATTGGCAATTACTATACCTCCTGGGCGAAGATATTTTGTAGCAGCCCTAAGACTCTCCATTGGCTCAAATCCCAAAAGTACATCGCCTTTGCCTTTTGGAGTAATTGGACTGAAATCAACATTCCCCATCCTAAGATGACTTAGCACAGGCCCTCCCCTCATACTCATCCCAAAGATTTCACCAATAATAAAATTAAGCCCGGAAGATAATACTGCCTTACCAATAACGTGTGAAGCAGTAATAGTTCCCTGTCCACCTACTCCTGCAATTAATAGGTTAAATTCTCGCCCTTCATTCATTACTACACTCATTTCTTCTCCTTTTTCACCTTGATTGCTTCAGTAGGACACAATTGGGAGCAAACTTTGCAGCCTACGCAGAGAGTTTCATCAATCGAAGCCATGCCGTTTTCAAAAATGATACATCCGCAAAAGAGACCATCAACACATTTTCTACAACCGACGCATTCATCAGTATCTACCCACAAAGGAACCTTCTTCGTTTTCATTTTTTTAGCAGAAATAATGGCACAATCTCCTCGGAGAATAACCACTGAAACACCCTCAAATTTTATAGCGTCTTTGATCGAATCGATTGCTTCCTGGATTTGGAAAGGATCCACTACCCTTATATCTTCAACTCCGAGCGCTCGGCAAACCTCTTCAATACTAACTTTCTTCGTCTCTTGACCCATTGCCGTATAGCCAGTCAAAGGATCAGGTTGATGGCCTGTCATAGCAATGATGAAATTGTCAAGTATACAAACAGTTATATTATGATGATTATAGACGGCATTGATGAGGGCAGGCATCCCGCTATGGAAAAATGTGCTATCTCCAATAATACTTACAACAGGGTCTTTGTATTGGCTGGCGGAGAGACCATTGGCGATTCCGATGCTGGCACCCATGCAGATATGGGTATCAAAAAGATCATAAGGAGGAAGGCATCCCAATCCATAACAACCGACATCTCCCGCGATCAATCCTCTGACTTTAGATACACCTTGCAATGCTTCTCGGATTTCATAGAATGAAGCAGTATGCGGACAACCGGGACAAAAGACAAGAGATCTGGGAGGCACCCCTTTTTCAAATGACTCTAAAACGATTTCTGGTTGTTTCTTTATCTTGTCCGTCAAATCGATATTAAGTACATTCGACAATAGTTCTACAGTACGGTCGACATCTACTTCACCCTCAAAGGGAATGTGACCTGAAAGTTTTCCAATGATATTTGGCTTATTATTTACTTCATAGACCAGAGTCCTTGCATGGGATTCCAAGTAAGGTTCAATTTCCTCAATTATAAACAAGGTATCGCTCTTCTCAAGAATTTGTTTCAGCAAACTGTCAGGCGGAGGGTTAAGAGTGGCCACTTTAAGAAGGTGCATCTTTCCCTCTAAATCTAACAGCTTAATTGCCTCCTTCACGTAATTATAGGCATTACCAGAGCTGATAATTCCAATCCTTGTGTCGGGGTAGACTTTTAAGCAATTAAAACGGGATTTCTCAAGGCAATCTTTCATTTTTAAATATTTTTGGTGAAGACGTTTGTGTTTTGGTATAGCAAGGAATCCTGCTTTTCTCTCATAAAACTTCGGTTCCCTTTTCTCGGAGGAAATTTGTCCTAAAGTTACTCTCCCGCGTCCATGATTTAGTCTAGTAACTGTTCTCAACATCACAGGTATCTCGAATTTTTCCGAAATCTCGTACGCTTCCTTCACCATTTCCTTTGCTTCTTGGGCTGACGAAGGTTCCATGCAAGGAATTTCTGCGACTCTGGCTAGAAGGCGACTGTCCTGTTCGTTTTGGGTACTCCAACAATTGGGATCATCAGCACAAACAAAGACAAAACCACCTTTCACACCAGTAATATTCGTCACCATAAGAGGTTCCATTGCCACATTCAACCCGACACTTTTCATAGCACAAAACGATCTCACTCCTAAGAAAGCGGCACCTGCGGCAACTTCATAGGCCACTTTCTCATTAATGGACCACTCTACGTGCATCCCCGTCTTCTTAGAGAGGGGGGCCAATGTATCAATAATCTCAGAGGAGGGTGTCCCAGGGTAGCCGGCCGCCACCTTTACACCTGCCTCTATAACCCCTCGGGCAATTGCCTCATTGGTCATCATTAATTCTTCTTGAAATTCCTTTAAGTCAGCCATATCTCACCTTTCATAAATTTATCAGAAAATCTCTCTTCCCCGGGCAGTATTATCCGGATACGGTTATGACCATTTACCATTAGTTAATAATTCTTGAACTTATAATAATTCTCTGTATTTGCTGAGTTCCTTCATATATTTGCAAGATCTTTGCATCGCGCACCAGCTTCTCCATTGGATATTCTTTCATGTATCCATATCCACCAAAAATCTGTAAAGCATCTATAGTAATTTCCATGGCTTTATCAGCCGCATATAATTTTGCCATAGCACCAAGTTTCGGATCGGCATCTCCGGAATCCATCTTCCAAGCCGCATGCCAAACCAAACCGCGAGCAGCTTCAATCTCCGTAGCCATATCAGCCAACATGAATGCAATTGCTTGATGCTTGCACAAAAGCTTACCGAATTGGACTCTTTGTTTTGAATATTCCAATGCTTCCTCATAAGCCCGACGAGCAACACCTACGGCTGCAGCACCTATACACATCCTCGTTCTATCAAGGGTTTGCATGGATATCTTGAATCCTTGGCCTTCATCACCAAGTCTATCAGCAACTGGAACGCGAACATCCTCAAAAATTACCTCCGATATGTGAGATGCGCGGTCTCCCATCTTATTCTCTACTTTCCCCATGGACAAGCCTGGTGCATCCCTTGGAACCAGAAATGCACTAAGTCCTTTTACGCCACAATTAGGTTCGCCGGTTCTCGCAAATACGGTGTGCATCTCAGCAATTCCACCATGGGTAATAAAATGTTTCACTCCATTCAATACATATTCATCACCAATCCTTTTCGCCTGTGTACGAACAGCTGATACATCTGAGCCTGCATCCGCTTCGGTAATACAAAAGGCTGCAAAGATAGGTTTTTTACCGAACTGGTAAAGCCATCGATCCTTCTGATCTTCTGTACCAGCTAATAGAATAGGCGTCAGTCCCAGACTGTTCCCCGCCCACGCACCACAAACACCAAGGCAGCCATACGCGATCTCTTCCAAAAGAATGGCTTCGGTACGATGATCAAGACCAAGCCCGCCGTATTTCTCTGGCAAATTGAGGTTCCACAATCCAAATTGGAAAGCATCATTAATAATAGCAATGGGCATCTCTGCTTTTTCATCAAGCTCGCGGGCAGCAGGAATAATTTTATTGCGCGTAAATTTTCTCGTAACGTCTTGCATTTCTCTCTGTTCATCGGTCATTTCAAAGGTTATCAAGGCAACAACCTCCTTTGTTTAATCAGTCAACCCAAATAATTGATGCCGCACCCTGGGTCAGTCCGCCACAAATCGCACAAGCGGCAAAACCTCCGCCTTTTTCCATTAAGTTATACGCAGCTGTCATCATCAACCGTGCCCCGGATGCCGTATTGGGATGGCCAACTGCAATTGCACCTCCATTCTCGTTTAATTTTTCTTTCAGCTTGAAATATTGTTCAGGATTATGATCAATAATAGGCTTTACCGTAACTTCTTTTGCCATATCCTTATAATTTTCATGAATAAATCTCTCATTTGAAAGAAGTTTTGCTGAAACAAGTGGGACGCATGCAAAGGCTTCATTGATTTCTAAAACCTTGATATCCTCTATCGCCAGACCTGTTTCATTGAGGCACTTCTTGATCGCGAAAGCAGGGCTCACCGGCATAATTCTTGGCTGTAAAGCAATAGATGACATACTGGCAATCGTATACAAAGGTACCAGATTAAGTTTTTTAGCCATACACCGCTTCATAAAGATCTGAGCTGCTGCCCCATCATTCATTCCAGGAGCATTCCCCGCTGTACATGTAGGGCTCCCAAAGACAGTTTTCAGTTTTACTAAATCCTCGCGTTTAATATCAGAACGATATTGCTCATCTTTGCTAAGCACAATTTTAGAAAAAGACTGACCCTTTTTATCCTTTTTTTCGATTTCAAAATGCATTAACTCTTTTTGGAAGAAACCTCTTTGGAAAGCTTTTCCATATTTCATATGACTCTCATAAGCCCAATCGTCCTGTTCCTCCCTTGATACATTATAATCTAAGGCAACATTGCCAGAATCTACGGCAACGGGTGCGTAATCCTTGTAACCCAAAGGCACAATCGGATCTTCAACAAGGAAAGAAGAATGCCGCCTCCCTTCCCATCTGATTCCTCTCAACAGAAAAGGAACCGTGCTGAAACTTGTCGCACCACCCGTTAATACTACACTTGCATTATCTAATTTTACACTCCTTGTTCCTAACATCGCTGCTGTCATAGCGGAGATGCAAGCCTGATCAAAAGAAACGGAAGGAGTTTCAGGAGAAAGTCCAGCTTTCAGGAGGCTCTGTCTTGCTACTACCGGCGTATATGGATCTTTTGTATTTGTTGTGTCCCCAACCCCCCACCATACCTCTCCAATGAAAGAAGGATCAATTTTGATTCTATCAATCACCTCTTTCATAATGGTGGCGCCGAGGTCGTAAATATCCATATCTCTCAAAGATCCCCCAAAGCGGCCAAAAGGGGTGCGGACTGCGCTCACGCATACCAGATCATCATCTTTTTTTACCAGTTTCATGCTACCTCATCTCCTTAGATTATGTTAGAATTTATACTGCAACCCAGCCGCCATCGACACTCAATATTACACCTGTGCAATAACTTGCTCCCGGAGATGCAAGAAATAAAATCGCAGCTTTCAATTCATCATCTCCCCCAAAACGCTGCATGGGAATAAATTTCATCATGGTATCTCCTTTTGCATCAAGAGAGGCTTGTGTCATCTTTGAAGGAAACCAACCCGGAGCAATGGCATTCACCGTTATTTTATATCTTGCCCATTTCACGGCCAAATCCTTTGTCAATCCTGCGACAGCAGCCTTGCTGGTCTGATATGCAACCGCATCCATTACTTCAGGTGCAGCACCAACGAAAGCGGCAAGCGATGCTATATTGATTATCCTTCCATACTGCTGCTTGGCCATTATCCGTCCTGCCCGCTGGCACATCAACCAGGTTCCCGTGACATTGGTATCGATGACTTTTTTCCACCCGTCAAGGTCATATTCGAGCGAAGGAGCTCCCCATGTAGCACCCGAATTATTTACCAAGATATCAACTTTACCAAAGGTACGCATTACTTGATCATAAAGCTCATCGACTTCTTCTGTCTTTGTCACATTGCAGCGCACCGGGAGTACATCAATCTTTAATTCTTTTTTCATCTTTTCGGCTTCTGCTATGCATCTCTCGATCTTTCTCGCAGCCAAAACTAAATTTGCCCCAGCTTCGCCCAAGGCAGAAGCCATTTGAACTCCGATACCCGCGGCGCCTCCGGTTACAATTGCAACCTGTCCTTTTAGATCGAAAAGTTGATGAATGTGTCTCATAACATCATTCACCTCTGTCGTACTTATAGAAACCTTCCCCGGTCTTCCTTCCCAATAATCCCGCCAATACTCGTTTCTTCAATAAAGGATGCGGTTTGTAGCGCTCTCCTAAATCCTTTTCCATAGTCTCCATTCCGTGCATTGCGATTTCGGCGCCTACCAAATCCAGAAGTTTGCACGGACCCATGGGGTGACCTGCACATAATTCCATCGCACGATCGATATCCTCTGGCCTGTTCCCTTCTTGAACCATTTTTACAACTTCATTCATCAATACATCCAAAAGACGGCTGACAATAAACCCTGCATAATCTGTAGCGAAGATGGGTACTTTCCCTATACTTTCTATGTATTCGGTTGCCGTTTTCAGTACCTCATCAGAAGTTAACTGACCCCGGATTATTTCCACTCCTTTCATCAATGGAACAGGGTTCATAAAGTGGATCCCGATTATCCTTTTTCCGCACTTTGTAACAGATGCGATTTCTGTAATAGGTAAGGCCGAAGTATTGGAACCCAGAATTGCCGATGGCTTGCTGTATTTCTCTAAATCCTTGAAGATCTTATGTTTGAGTTCGAGGTTTTCAAATACCGCTTCTATAACAAGATCGGCATCTTTTACGGATTCGTCTAAACGGTCACTTGTCTTTATCTGAGCCGTTATGGCGTCGACTTTTTCTGGAGCCAGCTTTCCTTTCTGGACAAGCTTTGAAAGTCCCCCCTTGATGAATTGCTGTGCTTTATCGAGCTGACTTGGGAAGGCGTCCGTCAAGGTCACGGGATATCCTGACATTGCAGATACTTGAGCAATTCCGCTTCCCATGATACCTGCACCTATAATTGCTATGTTTTTTAATTCCATAGATCACCTCTTAAAGCTTTCTTTAGTTATTTTCACATTGAATAGTTCTATAGTAAATCAACGAAAATATAGTTCTATTTGCTCCTCGGATCGACATATCTAGGTCGTAAACATGATTATCTTCGGTTTTTATGATTTCTCTTAATCCGTTGAATATGCGTCCATTGGGCAATAAATCTGCGGTATGGCTATTCTTCCGTTTTATGCGGTATCAAGCTCCAGATTCCCTTCTTTCAGAGCTTAGTTACTATATCTACAATAAATTCTGTTATTAAAGCGCTAATTTTTGAAGCATCATATCGCCTTCTAAGGCTCCACCCTCTTAAAGCCTCTATTGAAAGCAGATAGACAATGATGTTTGCTAAAAAAAATGTATCCTTACTTTTAAATACCCCTTTATTGACCCCGTGTACTAATATTTTATCAAAACATTGAACAAGTTCACCTTCCTTCATTAATATTGTTTTTATATATTCCTTAGGTAATAACTTCGTTTCCGTATACATTAATAACACCATATCTCGATAAACATCTACTAATTCAAACATTTTTTGAAGAGCTACTCTCAATTGCATGACTGGGTCTTCAATTTTGTAAACTCCCTCCTCTTCCAAGCGATTCACCCATAGCTTATGAAACACTTCAAAAACTAAATAAAGTACATCCTCTTTTTTGGTAATGTAATCATACAAATTTCCTATAGTAAGACCTGAGGCTTTGGATATTTCTCTTATATTCGTTCGGCCATAGCCTTTTTTGATGAATAATTTTGAAGCCCCCATTGCTATTTGGATTTGTTTTTGTTTGACAAGTTCGCGATTCTTGATTTGACTTACAATCTCTGTTTTGGCATTTATTTTTTTCATAAAGATATTTTGCTTCTTGAGAGTTAAGGTATTTTAAAAATAAGGTAATTAGTCCCGTTTTGGCACCAAATCACAGAGGTAGTTAGCTACCTGGTCAAAGATATCGGAGTTCCGGTTGTTGTATCTGAACTCCAGCTCTTTCAAATAGAGAGGGAAGTGTTCCTTGGAGACGCCATGGTGCTTGATAAACCTCTCCTTGGCCCAGCTCCAGAACCCCTCTAAGCCATTGATATAGACCTTGCCGGAAGAGAATCGTTTCAGATGGTCCACACTCAGGTGCCGGTATCCGCAGAACATCAGGCTGTCATAGCTTTTGAACTTGTCCGTGTATACGACACTGCCTTTGCGGACCTTCTTGACGGTAAGACCTAACAGGGTCTCCGCTGTCACATCGGGAACAACCGTTACCTGGACGACACCGTTTTTCTCCAGGATCCCAAAGACAGGAACTTTGCCTGCAGCGCCACGGCCTCGTTTCCCTTTGCGCTTGCCACCGAAATAACTCTCATCGATCTCAATCTCTCCATCTAACAACCCTTCGGCATCTCTGGCATGGCTCAGAATCGACATACGGATGGCACTCACCGCCCGATATACAGCCCGGTAAGACAAGCTCATCTGCTGGGACATCTTCCGTATGGAAACCTCTAACTCAAAGAGCTTGATGAGGGATAGCCATTGTACGCAGGTCAATCTTCCCTGGTTGATCCATCTTCCGGAGAAGTCATGAAAGGTATACTCGCAACGGGAACAACGGTACCTCTCATCGGTCAGTTTGTAAAGTTTTCTGCTGTGGCAACGAGGGCAAAAACGTTGATGGTTTTTGAAGCATTTTCCCAGCAGATATTTTCTGGCTTTCCCCTCGCTGCTGATTAAATCATAATAAGTACTTAAGTCCATAAGGCACTTTTAGCATAGGTGCCTGAACGGGATCAATTACCTAAAATAATTATATATTGCCTCGACATCGTGAACGAATTAAAAAATATTATCAACGAATCACTGCATATCTACGTGTTCATGTCCGTTTTGCTTGGAGACGAATATTGCTAAGCTTCATCAAAATATATTCTCGCACCTTCAGACTCCCGCACAGGGAACGCTTTCATCACCAGCCGTCGTCAGCCTGACACATAATAGCGAGCGCTTGCTATACTCATATAGCAAATAAAAAAAATGTCAAGGATTTTTTTTGACTATCAGGAAAAAATCAAATATTATGTAGTAGTTTGTAATCATAGCATATAAATTGATTTCACAGGAATTGGATCTGCGCAAGTCCTGATCGACAAGACACCGGATCAGATGAAGCTTCTCTTTGCTTTGTGGACGCTGGATGCCGTAAAGTTATTGATTCGGCATATGTTTGGCATTGAGATACCGATCCGGACAGTGGGGGAGCATTTGAAGTGATGGGAATTTACGCCGCAGATGCCGATCAAGCGCGCCTATGAGCAGAGCTTTGTATAAACAATGAAGTTTTGGTAAAATCAAAACCCGGCCTGGAATCTATAAATTAACCGAAGCAGACTAACTCAGAACGTGCCCGGGGTGAGTGGCAAACAGACCACCATCGATAATGATGTCTTGCCCAGTGATGTAGTTAGAGTCTTGACTCACCAGAAAGAGGACAAGTTTGGCAATGTCCTCTATCTGGGCAATGCGGGCAAGAGGAATTCTCTTTGTCCTCCGCTCAAAGACTTCGGCTGGCTGTTTCATTCTCAATGCTTGTACCAACGGGGTATTGGTCCTTCCCGGACTTACTGAGTTAACACTGATGTTATATTTGGCCCAGTCAACGGCCAAGCTCCGAGTGAGGGCAATGACTCCCGCCTTACTAGCACAATAAGCCAGCTTGTCTGGAATAGCTCCATGAGCTCCCGCAGAAGCAATATTAATTATTTTGCCTCCTCCCTGCTTTATCATAACCTTTGCTACCGCCTGGGAACACAAGAACTGGCCTTTCAGGTTAACACCGAGAACAGCATCCCACTGCGACTCAGTCATTTCAAGAGTCGGAACAAAAAGGTCGATTCCGGCATCATTAACAAGGATATCCACCCGACTGAATAACTCCACTGTTCTGGCTACCATACTTTCTACGGCGGCCGGCGACGTTATGTCTGTCTGCACGGCGACGGCCCGATGATTCTTTGAAAGCAACTCCACCGTTACCTCTTCGGCTCCGTTCAAATTGATATCCGCTATGACGATCGCAATTCCCTTTTCAGTCAAACCGAAAGCGATCCCTCTCCCTATCCCCGAAGCACCGCCCGTAACAATAGCAACTTCTCTATTGAACATATTCAATTACCCCGCCTATATATATTATACGGCACAATAAATTCCGATAGTTTAAGATCTATTGTATGAAATTCATGAGGAGTCAGAAAAGGTAGAGAATAAAGCGCTTTTCCTTTAGAAGGGTTTATCACCATAAACCTTAGACGAAATGAGAAAGCGCGACGAAACTGGAAGTAACGGTATCTGAGATTGCGGATATCTTCAAGGAGATTCAGTAGCGACCGGGATAATTGTTTGAGATGATTCGTTTGGATGTCAGAGAGGCAGTCGGGAAGTACCTGACGGTGATGATGGATGCGGAACTGACCCATTTTCTGGAAAGAGAACCTTATGTTCGGATTACCGGAGACGTAAATCATCACAATAGTTCCTATGGTCGTGGGTTTGCCCTCAAAGGGGTTGGTGAAGTCCATGTGGATATTCCCAGGGGTCGTAACGGTGAATTCAAGACCTCCGTTATTCCCCGGAGCAAGCAATATAAAGAAGAGATTGCTCTGGATTTCAGCATCCTCTTTTTAGCCGGCGTCAGCACCCGGAACTTGTCTATGATTTCTGAGAGATTGATCGGCCGAAGGATTTCTCCGGCGGAGATCAGCAGCTTAAATAAAAAACTTAACGATGCGGTTGGGGCGTGGCGGCGGCGGGATTTATCGCAGGAGTCGGTCAAGTACTTTTTAGTTGATGGTGTCCACTTCCATATGCATATGTGAAGAAGCAGCGAGATTGTTCCGGTTCTGGTGGCGATTGGTGTGGCGGAAACGGGACAGAAGCTGGTGCTGAGTCTCCAGGCGGGAGACAAGGAATCGACAACATCCTGGCGTGAGTTCTTCAAGGATTTGAAATCCCGAGGTTTGGACAGCGGAAAAGTCACCCTGGGGATGATGGATGGATTAGCAGGATTGGAGACCATTTTCAGAGAGGAGTTTCCGCAGGCCAAAGTGCAGCGCTGCAAGGTCCATGTGGCCCGGAATGTTCTGGCCAAGGTGCTGAAAAAGTTCAAGCAAAAAATGGCGGAGGATCTACGTTCCATCTTTTATGCCCCATCCCAGGAAAAGGCTTGGGAATGTTTTGAGGGTTTCCGGCATAAATGGCAAAAGAGTACACCCTCTGCGGTGGAATGTCTGAAGTGAAGCATCGATACCTGTTTGACCTTTTTCAACTTCCTCTCGGAGAAATGGAGCTCGTTAAGAACAGCCAACATTATCGAGCGGCTCAACAAGGAGTTCCGACGCCACACCAAGGTTATGGAGATCGTTGTCGATGAGACCGCCTGTTATCGCATCCTGGCCTATATCTCTTTGAAAATGGAGATACATTGGAGGTCAAACACTATAGAAAAAGTGTGTAAGAACCTGCCTTTCTTCAAAGAATTGGCCGATGAAAAATTTACACATAAATTTTGACAGTACCTTAAATTCCCCCTTGAAAATAGCGAGCGCTTGTTATATAAAGATATAGCAGATTAAAAAAATGTCAAGGAGAATTATTGGCTGATATGTAACAATTTATAGATGTTATGTGCGAGTCGCCTTGACCTTAAGAACAATCTATGAAAAAAATAGTCACCACCATCGCTGCTCTTCGATCAGACTTAATGGATTCCTTTGAACAACCCTGGGGTTTTGAATTGGATTAGAATAGCTGCTTCCTTAGGATAAGGGCAACGGAATCAGCGAAACGGATATCAACAATAGGGTCCACCTTAAACACTATATGACTCTCGACATTGGCTAAGATAGGGGACAAGTTTATTGCTTAGTCCTAGGATAAAAATTTGATTGGAGGTCAAATACATGGGCGATAAAAAAGCGATATTTGTGGTGCGTACCGGTCCTCCTGAGGATGAGGCAAATTGGAACAAGTGGCTTAATAACAGGCATATACCCGACCGTTTGGCCTTACCTGGTTTCCTATTCGCCCAGCGCTTTGTAACTCTGGATGGTGATATTAAGTATCTCAATCTGTACGGTCTCTCCGGTGCAGCCGTCATGAACAGTGATGGATACACGAGGCTCAGGGATAGGGAAGCAACCCAGCCAGCGGATACTTTCGAAGCTCAAAGCGCACGATTGCCACGAGTTGTCCGCCAAGTCTATGAGCCAATCTATCCTGAAAACACAGACGATTACCTTTTAACAAACGCGAAGCTAATGATGGCTGTGGGTATCGATGTTCCTCTGGAGCATGAAGAAGAACTTAATGCTTGGTATAACACCGAGCATATGCCACTTATTCTACGCGTTCCGGGTTTCCTGGTAGGTCAGCGATTCATGGCCACCCAAGTCCCCCTTTCATCTAAATCCGGCCGCCCAGTTTCAGGCCCAAAATACATAGCACTATACTCCATTGCCAATCAAGACGTCCTTTGTAGTGAAGATTTCAACAAGGTTCGGGTAACACCCTGGACCGTCAGAGTGAGTTCATTGTACAAAAGAGCTTTCCGGTGCGTATATGCGTGCTTATAGTAATGATTGCTCTGAAAAAATAAATCCATTTTTTACGCAAATGCCAGTGCGAGATGAGGGTTTGAAGATAGTTGGAGGATGCGGTTTCGGTGGTGTTGGTGAACGCCCGGAACTTGCGGAATGTTCCGGGACGTAAGACGGACATTGAGGACAGCCGGTCGTGGTTGGAGTTCAGGCATGTCTCATATTCCTTAGGCTTTCCCGGTACGTAAACTGGGCATAGGCAAGTCAGAGGAACCGGTCATAACAGAGAAACCTTCTCACCCGATTGTTGCCTGTATATTTTTTCACACATTTGTTAATCTCGTATCGTGGCAGATGCTCCAGTACTTGGGCAAAAACCGTTTTCCCCGTATTCATCGGCAACCCTCCCCAGATGATTCGGAGAACGATACAAACCGGAAAACTCAAAGTAAATTGAAATCGAAAAAATTGGAAATAGCTCATTTATTAATCAATATCAATATTTTGAATGGTGAACCACTAACTTTAACCGGACAGCCATGATTTTGGAGGTGTCTTATTTTCACTAAGAAATTTGGCGTAGGCAATAGAACGGGTTTCCAAAGATGCCAAATCACAAGCAACCAGACTTCTGTGTGGACCTTCATTGCACTTGCTGTCATGTTTGTGGTTCAAGTGATGGGCACAATGGTCATGTACGCGCCGTCAATATTAGCACCCGCGGCGCATGTCGACATTGGTGTGTCAGCAAGTTCTGTTGGCGTCCTGTCTTCGATCTGCTATGGAGGTGCCATCGCAGCAACCATAATCAGCGGACAGGCGATCGCTCGTTTTGGTCCTCTGCGCTGGAGCCAGTTTTGTCTTCTCATGCTGGCTTGTAGCACCGGTCTGATCGCATCGGGGAACCTTTTATTGGTAGTTATGGGAGGGTTGATCCTCGGAGCCGGATACGGGCCGCTCACCCCGGCAAGTTCAACGATCTTGGTCAAGCGCGTACCCGAGCAACTGCGGGCAACGATTCTCTCTATCAAACAAACCGGCGTACCGGCCGCTGGTGTGCTCACAGGCGCAATCATTCCTTCGTTGATCCTTTTGTTCTCCTGGAAAGTCGCAATCCTTATCCTTGGAGGGATGTGCGTGTTGTTGGCGGCTCTCATCCAACCGACGCGTGAAGAATTCGATCACGGAGACCTCGCAGTTTCCCCTGTTTCGAAACAAAGTATTGTGGAGTCGCTTAAGATGTTATCGACGGACCCACGACTACGTGAAATCGGTCTAATGTCCTTCATGTACTCTGGCATGCAGATGATGTTCGTGTCTTTCTTCGTCGTTTATCTGACCGAGCATGTTGGCTTCACGCTGCTGCAAGCCGGCGGCGCGATGGCTGTTGGTATGATCGCAGGTATATTGGCACGCGTGCTATGGGGCGTGATTTCTGATCAATTGGCCAAGCCTCGTATTATTCTCGGATGGCTTGGCCTAGGTACCTCCGCCGCCACGGTGACGATGGCGTTGATCACGCCGGATTGGCCATTATTTGTGGTTTATGGTGTTGGCATTGTGATGGGCATAACTGCTATGGCCTGGAATGGCGTTTTCCTCGCAGAAGTTGCCAACATCGCCCCGCGGGGCGATGTTGGCATGGCAACGAGCGCCTCCCTGATGGTCTCTTTCGGCGGCGTTGTTGTCTTACCAGCACTGTGCTGGGGCATGATTACTGCGACCGGCAGTTACACTATAATGTTCCTAATCATGGCTGCAATTAATGTTCTGCCTGCCACGCTGTTACTGTGCCGGCGTGTATGATGCAGTAAGCTGACAGATCATGCCGCATTCTCGTTGAGCGACAAACATGACCGTTTCGTTATGAAATGCTAACTTTTAAGGTTCTTTTGACTTTTTAGTACAATGAAACAGGTATAAGTACCTGTAAAACTATTACAAATGCTCTTTGAAAATTGACACGTTTTCTAATCTCGGATAGAGAGGCCGAATGAAAACAAAGCATACGCTCCGAGACTTGTATAAATTTCCGGGATTCCGTGCCCGTGCCACGCTAAAGTCA
>Ga0209777_10001855_pt1 | contig 29155 bp, 25 predicted proteins | sample FrelakmetHBP12HB_FD_187147 | JGI IMG/M metagenome (GOLD analysis project Ga0209777, IMG submission 187147) | Freshwater lake sediment microbial communities from the University of Notre Dame, USA, for methane emissions studies -HBP12 HB (SPAdes)... | ecosystem: Environmental > Aquatic >...
AAGAATGGGGCATCGTTTGGTTGGTCGACAAGGGTAAAATAATGCCCCATTCTTTCGGAAAGCTCCACTTGTGCGTCTTTCCAGTCAGCCTCCAATTGTTCCAATTCGGCAATGCGTCCACGGAGAGCGGTTAATTCCTTGAGGAGCTCTTTTTTTGTCCTCTTTTCATCATCCATGATTTCAGCACCTGCCGTTATTGTTCAAAGCTATGATTGTTAGAATAAAATGTTATAATGACAACAGATATTTGAAATAAAAATGCTGTCTTGTCAAGAGTATTTTGGCACTTACGGTAATAAATATCAAAGCTAAGCAGATGATAATAAGGATAGCGCTTTTCTTAGACTATTCCAAGGATTGATGAATCCGCGCATTAACCTGCCTCAACTTTCCATTCGCTGAGTGCTTTAACTGACCTTTCCGCATAATGATGTCCCTTGTCTTTTCTTGGGATCTTTTGTGGAAGAGGCGGGAAAAGACCGAAATTGATGTTCATGGGCTGGAAATTTTTTTGATCTGCATGAATGATATAGCGCAGCAGGGCGCCCATGGCCGTTGTTTCCGGTGGCGGTGCAAAGGATTTTCTTGACAGGGAACAGGCGGCACTCAACCCCGCGATGAGCCCGATTGCTGAAGATTCTACGTATCCCTCGGCCCCTGTTATCTGACCGGCAAAAAAAATGTTTTCCTTCGCCCGCAATTGAAGAGTATCTGCTAGCAGGGCAGGGGAGTTGATAAAGGTATTTCGATGTATGCTCCCGTATCTTGCAAACGCTGCATTTTCCAGTCCCGGAATCATTCTCAAGATGCGATGCTGTTCAGGCCAGGTCAACTTTGTCTGGAATCCCACCATATTGAAAAGCCTGCCACCGTCATCCTCTTGCCGTAATTGAACCACAGCATGTGGTTGCTTGCCTGTCTTTGGGTCTAACAACCCCACCGGCTTCATCGGCCCGAATGTCAGTGTATGTTTTCCGCTCCTGGCAAGAATTTCAATGGGGAGACAGCCACTGAAGAATTTTATTTCTTCAAAAGGTTGCAGGGGTACTTCTTCGCCTTCTATCAATGCTTGCCAGAACTGCTCATATTCTGTCCTTTCCATAGGACAATTCAGATAATCACCTTCTCCGCCGCCGTACCTTGATGCCCGGAAAACCTTTGTGTAATCTATAGAGTCCCCTTCAATGATCGGAGAGATGGCGTCGTAGAAGTAGAGGTAGTCGCCGCCGGTAAGTCCTGCAACGCTCTTGGCCAAGGCATGAGAGGTGAGAGGACCCGTTGCGACAATAACCACATGGTCATCGGGTATTTCCTGCAATTCCTTCCTGATAATAGTTAGCCTTTCTTGTGAAAGGAGCTTCTCTTCGATATAGGCGGAAAAACGTACCCTGTCCACGGCGAGGGCCTTGCCTGCCGGAACTGTCGTTCCATCCGCTGCCGCCATGATGAGCGAGTTCATGATACGCATCTCCTCCTTGAGGAGCCCTGCGGCGTTTTCCCGCATGTTAGAACGAAGTGAATTGCTGCACACCAATTCTGCCAGGTGGGGTGATTTGTGGGCGGGGGAAAATACCTCTGGTTTCATTTCGTAGATGACGACCTGGCGGCGCCTTTGCAATAACTGCCATGCTGCCTCACAGCCAGCGAGGCCGCCGCCTATAACAATGATGGGTTTGTCAAGGCTCATCTCTATTGCAGGGGGGCTTTATATCCGCAATCCGCAGCGCGGCAGGCCTTATAACTGCCTCCGCGCGGTGAGCGCTTTTCGACGAGAAACGATGCGCCACACTGTGGACATGGCTCTGACACAGGTCTATCCCATATGGCAAATGTGCAGGAAGGATAATTAGTGCAACTGAAAAATACTTTTCCTTTCTTCGTTCTTTTTTCACAAAGCTTTCCAGTGCATTCCTTTTCCGGACACTCTATGCCGAGGTTGATGGGCATGGTATTCTTACATTCGGGATATCCGGAACAGCCCAAAAACTTCCCAAACCGGCCTTCTTTGATTGTCATTCCTTTGCCGCACTGACCGCATATTATGTCCGTAGAAAGGGTTGCGCCGGAGCTCGCGTCCGCCTGGTTCTCCTCGGGGATATTCATCGTATTCTTACAGGAAGGATAGTTAGAACAGGCGACAAACCTTCCCCTCTTGCCCCATTTTATGATCATGGGGCTTGCACACTTATCGCATACAATATCTGTCGGTGTCTCTTCCTTCTTGATATTTCTCATATGCAACTCGGCATCCTTCAGTTCCTTTTCAAAAGAGGAATAGAAATCGTTCAATGTGTCGAACTTCTGTGCCTTTCCTTCTTCGATCAGATCCAACTGATTTTCCAGAGATGCCGTAAATTCAACATCCAGTATTTTGGGAAAATTTTTCACCAGTAATTCTGTCACTAGTGTGCCTAAGTCTGTCGGGATAAACCTCCCTTTCTCCAGGCGCACATATTCTCTGTCCTGGATCGTGCTCAGAATGTTTGCATAGGTGCTCGGCCTGCCAATCCCGTTTTCTTCCAATTCTCTCACCAGCGAGGCTTCTGTAAATCGCGGCGGCGGTTGCGTAAATTTTTGCTCGGGTTTCAAAGAAATAAGTTTGAGGGTTTCGCCTACGGACACATCGGGAAGGGTCTTGCTGAATTCATCGTCGCCTTCTCCGTTTTCCTTGCCTTCCGTATACACGATCGTATACCCGGGAAATTTCATTACTGATCCCTGCGCGCGGAAGAGGTATTTGCCTGCATTAGTATCAATTGTAGTTTGATCAAGAACGGCGGGATTCATCTGGCTCGCAGCGAAACGGTTCCATATGAGCTGGTAAAGCCGAAACTCGTCATTGCTCAAGTATGTCTTTATATCCTGAGGTCTATGAACCATAGACGATGGCCGTATCGCTTCATGAGCGTCCTGGGCGGATGCAGAATTCTTGAAAATTCGAGCCTTGGTGGGTAGGTAGGAGGGATCGTAATTTTTCCCAATGTATTTTCTTACGTCCCGGAGAGCCTCTTCGGCAGTGCGGACGGAATCGGTTCTCATGTATGTAATAAGCCCTACGGGGCCTTCCGCGCCTAATTCTATCCCTTCATAAAGCTTCTGGGCAACGCTCATGGTTTTTTTTGCAGAAAAGCGCAGCCATCGCGAGGCTTCCTGCTGCAATTTGCTCGTAGTAAAGGGTGGCAGGGGAGATCTCTTTATTTCCTTCTTTTCCTGTTTCGCTACAATAAAGGGAACTGCTTTTAGATACTCCAGTATTTCTGATGATTGGGATTCATTGACTATCTGCGCCTTCTTGCTATCGATTCTGATAAGGCGAGCCTCAAACGGAGGGGGATTCTTGCCCTCCAGTTGTGCCGTGATGTGCCAGTATTCTTCGGAGACAAATTTTCGGATTTTTTCTTCCCTGTCGCAGATAATCCTCACTGCAACAGACTGCACCCGGCCAGCGCTCAAACCGCGCTTCACCTTATTCCACAGGATCGGACTGATTTTGTATCCCACGAGTCGGTCGAGGATACGACGTGTCTGTTGAGCTTCGTACTTGTTTACGTCCAGCTCCAAGGGGTTGTTCATCGCTTCCAGGACGGTTTTCTTTGTAAGATCATTAAAGAGAACTCTGTGGATGTCCTTGTCTTTCGTCCCTATCTCTTCGGCAATGTGCCAGGCTATCGCTTCGCCTTCCCTGTCCGGGTCAGGCGCCAGGTAGATGTGCTCCGCGTTCTTTGCCGCTTTCTTCAGATTAGTTACGACCTTTTTCTTGGACTCAATGACGTCCAGGACAGTCTCAAAACGTTTCTCTGGGTCTATACCGAGCTTGCTCTTGGGAAGGTCTTTAATATGTCCCATGGAAGCATGGACTTCATAATTCGAGCCAAGATATTTTCTTATGGTTCTTACCTTTGTAGGCGATTCAACAATAATGAGGGAATGCGGCATGACTACTCCTTAACCATAAATTTTTTCCCGGGGAGCTGCTTGATAATCCCTCTTAGCTCCAGAGTCAATAAAATATTTAACACATCGCCTGGTTTTAACCCTGTGGAAGTGATTATGCCGTCAACATCTAAGGCCTTTGAGGATATACTTTTCAAAATAGACTCCTCCGTATCGGTTAATCTATTGATGACTGTTCTTTGTTCCGGTCTTTTCTCTTCGCCGCTGTCTTGCGTCACTATACTTTCTTCTTGCGGATGAACTTTAGACCGCATTTCCACCTGTGGGAGAATCTCATCAAGAATGTCATAGACATTTTCTATGAGTTTTGCCCCCTGTTTGATTAACTTATGTGTTCCCCGGGATCCTGCGGAATCGATGCTTCCCGGCACGGCGAACACCTCTCGTCCCTGTTCCAGTGCCAGCTTTGCCGTAATAAGAGATCCGCTTTTTTCATTAGCTTCAACAACAACTACCCCCAGAGAAATACCGCTGATAATTCTATTTCTTGCAGGGAAATTTGACCCGCTCGGAGGCGTACCGAATGGATATTCGGTTATGACGGCACCTTTAGAAACAATCTCCTCATAGAGTTCTTGATTTTCGGGAGGATAGACAGTATCGAGACCACATCCCAAGACGGCAATGGTTCTGCCCTTGCCTGCGAGGGCGCCTTTATGTGCGGCGGAGTCGATGCCCCTGGCCATGCCGCTGACCACTGTAATGCCGTTTATGGCAAGTTCGCGGCACAACCGTTCTGTGGAAAATTTGCCGTACGTGCTTGCCATCCTAGAACCGACGACGGCGATATTGACATCATTTTCCTTCAGGCTGCCTTTAACGTATAGGAAAGGGGGAAAATCATGGATATTCAAGAGGCCTCTTGGATATAAGGAATCCCGATACGTGATTAGGCGGGCATCATAGTTCTTGAGGAGATCGAGTTCTTCTTCTATCTTATGCCAGCCCTTAAAGTCCTTGACGTTTGCGGCTGTCTTTGGGCCGATTCCCGGAATGACCGTCAGGGTCTGAAGAGATGCATTGAATACGTTTCTCGGATGACCGCAGGCATCGACAAGATTTTTGAAGCCGACACTTCCTACTCCATCGATAGATTTTAAGGCTATCCAATATTTTCGGTCGTTGGCGATCATATTTTAACAAGACTGCCTTTATCAGAAGGGATGATTTCTACATCATATCATAGGAGACACGCATAATTGTTATTTGGAACCTCTCGTATGATACTCAGGATAAACCCCGCGAGAAATCCCTGTTCCGACAGCAAGATGGATATTAAAGATTTCTCCCGTCGGTCGAAATGACATTAAGGTTGTGAAATGATATATAGTAAAGTGTTGCAAGATATATCGGATACCAAAAAGGTGTCAAGACTTTTCATTTTTAAAAACCATTGCGTTCTCCAGTTCTTTAGGTTAGAAAGCAGCATATTTTCATACGGAGTTATTTATGGTCCCTCGCTTGCCTTTGCTGATCATGCTCACTATCGTGCTTATCAATTCTTCCGCGGTGTGGGCTGTTGACAGCTTATCGGATATAGAAACTAAAAAGAATGTGACTTCTGATCAAGGAAGGACGGACGCGCAAAGCCCTGTTCTAAGTATCTTGCCGAGAGAAATAGATCTTGGCATCATTGGACCGGACGAAGGTGTCAAGGGCACTTTTGTTTTGAAAAATGTCGGCTCGGGTTCGTTGAACTGGCATGCAAGCGGCTCGCAGGGGTGGTCGTTTCTCGATGAGAAAAAATTATCGGGTGTATTGAAAAATGATGTGGAAAGTCTTCAGGTGCACATCAGTTTTCTAAAAAAGAACCTGAACTCAAGTGGTGCGACGGCCAAAAACGGCAAGAATTTAATCCAACTGAGTCTTGAAGCTAACAACGGTATCAACATTTATCGCAAAAATTTGCCATTCGGGACTTACAGGGAGGCGTTGAAATTTGAGTCGAATGGCGGAACAAGGACCGTTTTTATAAGATTTGAACTGGCTACGCTAGACATGGAACCCAAGATTGATGTGGAGCCTACGAGAATCGATTTTGGCGCCGTGAAGCCGGGGGAATATGCAACCAAGAGGATCAAAGTAACAAACAAAGGACGGGAAATGCTGCGGTGGCGAGTCTCCGTTAAAGACAGTTCCAACGGCGCGTCTCCTGAATCAGGCAGATACAGTTCCTTCTTCAATGGAGACATCAAGGGAAGCGGGGTTTATTTGCCGCCATCTCATTTGAAAGAAAGTTTAGATATGACCGGCAAGTGGACTGAAAATAATGGATTTCCCTCAAGCTCAGTGCCGTCCAGCGCCATACGATATCGTTTTTGGGGATCGGGGATCATGGTATTTTTGTCCACGGAGAATGATGGAGAAGGCGTAGCCTTCCACGTAGACGACAGAAATGCCATCGAGCCTTCTTGTCGTGAAGGGCAGAAAGAGACGAAGGAGTGCCTGGTTGCCGAAGGACTGCCGTACGGCCAACACATCCTTTCCATCACCAACAAAGGTTCTCATGTGGTTGTTGAGGGAGTGAGAATTCACAGCAGGGACGTGAAAAAAGGAACCACGGGCTTAATAAGTATATTTCCGGATTCGGGCGATACTACAAGGGAAATAGATTATGTGAACATCATGGCAAATACTAAACAGCTGAGTCCGGGCTTTTATGATGAAAATATAAGCTTCGCTTCCAATGGCGGAAAGGCGATCCTTGAGGTATCCCTTGAAATATCAGCAGACAATAAAATGACGAGGGTTGTGGATGTTTATCGATATGCGGCAGGAAGTGATTATTTGTATACGGCAAATCCAGAGGCAGAGGCAAATATTATTCACACTAAAGCGTATAAGAAACAGGGCATCGCATACCGACTGTTCATCCAAGGAGCGTCTGGAACAACGCCGTTTCATAGATGGTATAGCGCTGAGAGAAATGACCACTTCTACTCGTATGACCTGCACGATGAGGGAAAATCCCTGAAGGGTTACGTGTATGAAGGGGTTATCGGCAACATAGCAACTTCCAGGCTAACAAATACGAGGGAACTGTATCGTTGGCACAATCCCTCTACCGGCCGTCATTTTTATTCAACTGACCCGAACGGAGAAGCTATCAGCAAAAAAGGATACCGTTTTGATGGTATTGCCGGATATGTAAAATAAGATGCATACACTCTGTCTCATTGTTCATTGAAAGCATTTAGCTTGACAAGATTTTTCAGACGGATTATAAAAAAATTTTTTAAACGGCTTAGATATGCCTGTATAAAGCGCCTGTAGCTCAGCTGGATAGAGCAACGGACTTCTAATCCGTAGGTCCTGGGTTCGAATCCCCGCAGGCGTACCAGAGATAAATGGTGGGTGTAGCTCAGGTGGTTAGAGTGCCGGGTTGTGGCCCCGGAGGTCGAGGGTTCGAATCCCTTCACTCACCCCATTTTTCATAGGAAGGTTGAGATAAATAAAAGCGCCCGTAGCTCAGATGGATAGAGTGGCAGACTTCGAATCTGTTGGTCGTACGTTCAAGTCGTACCGGGCGCGCCAGATTATTGGATAATTCCTGAATCGTTAAGAAAAACGTATGGGCCCTTAGCTCAGCAGGTAGAGCAACTGACTCTTAATCAGTAGGTTGCCGGTTCGATCCCGGCAGGGCTCACCAGATATCAAGGGGTTAGGCAAATTGCTTAACCCCTTAAAATTTGCTTTTCTACCCTATTGCTACCCTAATCTCATCATTACGATTATCTCTGATCATAATCATTCAGTCATCTGCAAACTCGGAAAACTCATTTTTGAGGCATAATCTTTACGCGAATTACACACACCCAGCTCGTTCTACCATTCTGTTTGAAACCGGGGGGGAGGGGAGTGGCGGGTGGATTACACCTACAACCAAACGAAGTCAACATGGTTAAGATTTATCGATTACCAATAGAAAACAAGCTATAGCATTTCTTCAAATTCTATCACTCGCTTTTGATGGCAGAATGGGCAGAAGTGACGGCACTTGCAGAAGAGGGCAATCAGGTACTTGTGGTTGAAATATTGCCTTGTAGAATAAAGGTGAGACCTTGCTCTTTCTGATAAAAAACCCGTAACCCGTCACTCTTGTTCACTGTGTAAACCAACGAAGATTATCATTATTGTAATGACTTGTTTTAACGTGACGAAAGAAGGCAAATTTCGCTGCGACAGCGTCGAGAGTATTCTGCTGCAATGGGTTGTGTTCACGTTTATAGAGAAAGAAGGCTGTAATGAATCAACTGTTGGTCAATTGTTTACTAGGAAGTCCTAACATTTCTCTTGCTTCATGCGGCGTGGCAACATCCCTGCCGATTTCTTTGGCAAAAGCTACCAAGCGTTGGATCAACATGTCATTGGTCGCGAACACTTTTCTATCGTTATCGTAATAAATGTTATCCTCCAGGCCAATACGTACATGGCCACCTATCAGCATAGCCGCGAGGTTCATTGTCAGTTGGAACTTGCCGATGCCCGCCGCGCCCCAATGGACATCGGATGGGAGACTATTAACCATGTAAGACAAATCAAATAATGTCGCCTGAGCAGAATATATTGAACCCAACAATAGATTTGCATAAAACGGTGCCTGTAATATCCCTTTATTCATTAACACCCGTGTCGAATTTATCATCCCGAATTCAAAGATCTCTATTTCGGGAACAATCCCACGCTCTTTCATTTTGAGCGCCAAATTCTGTATCATTTCCGGTGTATTGATAGAAGCTTCATTAGGGAAGTTCAAAGATCCCATGGTCAAGCTTCCCATATCAGGCTTAACGTCACCATCCAATTCCAAAACCTCAGAGCGTTTCTCAAACGTATTATGGACTCTCCCGCTTGTCGACGTACACACAATCAAGTCCGGGCAAGACTGCCTTATACCCTTTATGATTTTTGCGTAGATTTCCTTTTTATAAGTAGGCTCTCCATTTTCATCTCTGGCATGGAGATGAACTGTCGCAGCACCTGCTTTACAACACTTGACCGCATCTTCTATAATTTCTTTCGGAGTGATAGGAACATGTGGGGTGTCCTTTTTTTGGGGCACCATGCCGGTTATAGCGGCATTAATAATAAGCTTGGGATAAGAAACGACTTCATGGGGTGTCCCTAAATCATAGATAGGTTTTGTTTCCATTCCTATCCCTTTTCTCTCTTTTTATCCCATTCGATCAAATCAACCTGCAACGTTGTCCAGGCATCAATATTGGGATCACCAAATTCATGGTATTTCTTTAATTTACCAATCTCCTTATAGCCAAAATGCTTTTTATACCACTCTATCGTCGCTGGCAAATCTGTATTGGTCGTCAGCTTTTTAATGCCTTTTTTGATCATATTTTCCATACGATAAGCTTGAAGCCTGTCACCTAAACCTTGGCCGCGAATACTTGGATCGACAACCATAAGCTCCGTCTTGGCTTCGGTAGACGACAAGATCTTGTAGCCACAGAAACCGACCACATTCCCGTCACATCTTGCGACAAAATAGTTTTCAAAAGTCAATCCAGGCATCTCTTTTGATGGGATATGATGCATATTAGCAACTTTCAACAACTCAAAGATGCTGCCCCTGTCTTCTTCTCTCGCTTTTTCAATAATAATATTCATGGTTTCTTATTACCTAGGAAAATCTGCAAAGGGTTTGCGATGTAAACGTAAAGATCAACAAGTCAATTGCCACTGCAAGAATTTTATTCTTCATTTCTCTGAAGCTTTCTTTGCCCCCTTGTTTTGCCATTTTTCCCCAAAGACGTAATCCTGTTCATCTTCAAAAAACCTTCCAGAGACGCCACCCGGATAAAGTGTGAGCTCACCGAAATATATCTTATTTTTCGCCGTATATAAATCTACCCTTATAAAATCGAAGCCATTTGCCAAGTCTTCCGCCAATTGTAATAGTTTTTCAAAATTCGGCGGTCTCTGATATCGAATACCATTGCGCCACTGTGGCACAAGCATAGCGAATGTATGTGGTTCGAAGTTTCTGTCCAATATTTCTATTGAGTAGTTTTCAAACCTATCAATATGCAAGGTTATATATTCTGCACGGCCGGAGAAACACGAGAACTTGTAATCTATTGGGGCTTTCTCGTTCTCCCCTATGAATGATTCGATAATAATGGTTGGTTTTATGTTCTTATATCCCCACTCTATTCCAAGAGATCTGTCCCGTCCATAGTTCTCACCGAGCCATTTCTTTAACTTCCGTATTGTCATCGCCCGATCCATTTGTGTCTTATCCTTAACAATGATGATATAACCGCACCCATGATTTGTCTTTATCACAAACTTCAATGGCAACTCATCAAAGGGGATATCTTCCGGTTTATCTCCTTGCCAGAGGAGTGGAATCAGGCAGTCGCTCCCCACCTTACTGGTCACATAATCCCGCACACGAAACTTGTCCGAGATCAAGGTAAACAACGGGTCTCTTTCATGTAACATACGGCTCCATAATTTTTCGGAGAATCTTTGCGGCTTCAGAAAGTTCGGCCAAAAGCGGTTCACTCGCCAGAACTGGAGACTGCAAAGGACCGTAAGAAACGCATCAGCTTGATTGTCTCCGACAACATGCTTTGCGTATAGTCGGCATATTGGCCAATATATCAGTTTGAAAATACCTGAGATTGGATTCATCGATGCGCCTCTTCTTGACATTGACCTGCCCCAGAACCTGTACAACATTTTGAAATAGAGTTCAACAGTCTTTTAGAATATTACTGATTGAAATATCGTATTGAGTGGCCGATTTTAAAAAACAACAGTACAGGAAGTAGTGTTGTTTTTGTAGTACCAAATTTTTTTTCGTTCAGAAAATCTCTTTTAAAAGCAAAAAATAAATGAACTATATGCAAAACCTCGCCTCAGAGTCTTCCCACTCTGATAAAAGACCAAAATAAAGTCTTTTTTTAGTGATAAATATTTGAACCAATGGTCTTCATGCATTCCAAATCCATGCTTTTACTTTATGTCATGTTAATTGTTGGTCTGTTTTACCTCCATTTCAGCTCAATTCCAGAGACCTTTCATGTGGTCGCTGATCGTTTGGTCGGTCACATCCGCGTAAACAAGAGTGGACTGTATGGAGACATGCCTTAATTGTTTTTGAACCACTCTTAAATCTTTGGCTTTGGCATAGAGTTCAACGGCGTAAGAATGACGAAGGGCGTGCACGGATTTTCCTGTTTGGTAGAGATTGAGATTCTTGAGATACTTTTTCAGGATCTGCTGTATAGCTTGGCTTGTCCATCGCCCTCTCGATCTCGGCAGGGCTCACCAGAAAAAATGAAGGGGTTAAGTGAAATTCTTAACCCCTTTACTTTTTGCAAACTTAAATTCCTGCCGATTATGTAATTTTTATCTAACATTTTATTGGACACTTTTGAGGACCCCATCTATTTTGGTCATCAGCTCTTCAGGCGTTACCGGCTTGGCAATAAAATTTTTTCCTCCTATGATCCCGTCTTGTGATTGAACCTGCCTTCTTGATGCGATGGCGGTGATGAACAATACGGGGATCTTTCTTGTTTTTGGGTTTTCGAACAATAGCTCCGCCACCTGACCGCCGCCCATACCCGGCATGATTATGTCCAGAAGAATTAGATCAGGACGCTCCTTCGAAGCCAGGGCTAGGCCGATGCTTCCGCTCGTAGTTGTCAGTATCTCAAATCTCCCGGTCTTTTCGAGATTGAGCTTGACAAAAAAGCAGAAATCTTCTTCGTCATCAATGAGCAATATCTTTATTTTTTCAGGCGCTGTTTCTGATTTAATTTCTCCGTTCACGATGACCTCCTGCGTTGGTGAAATCTAATCGCCTTCATTACTAAGCGGGATCGCTGGCAGGCAATCCGATTATGACACATGTGCCTCCCTCAGATTTGCTCTCTATTTGTACCGTTCCACGGTGTTTATCGATAATCCCTTTTGCGATAGAGAGTCCTAAACCTGCATTCCCGGAGCTGTCTTTAGTCGTATAAAAGGGATCAAATACTTTTTCAATTATATCTTTGGCGATTCCACACCCGGTGTCAGCAAAGGTTATCTGCACGTGGCTTCCTCCAGGCACACTTTCCACTTGGAGTGCGCTGATTGTGATCGTTCCTCCTCCCGTCATGGCGTCAATCGAATTTAACAGTAGGTTCAGAAATACCTGTTTGATCTGATTGCTGTCAACTGTCACCTTCGGCAAACCGGGAGGGAATTGCTTGACAAGCGTTATATTTTTCAACTTCAACTGGTGACCTATAAATGACAGAGTTTCATCTATGACAGCCGGAATCTCCACTTGTTCGGTTTGAATTGGCATCTGACGTGTAAAACTGAGGAGCCCTTTTATGATAGAATCGGCCCGGAATACGGATTTCGTAATTCTCTGCAAAATATCCGCAGTATGAACGTCAGAGTCAGCGGATGTCCGCAGGTACTCGATTCCCTGGATAATGATTGCAAGAGGATTCTTAACCTCATGGGCAATGCCGGCAGCTACAATGCCTAGAGCTGCCAACTTCTCGGACTGGATTAGCTGCTTTTGTGTCCTTTCCTTTTCCGCAAGTGCGGCTTTGCGGGAATTGATGAGGGTTTGGGTGAAAATTCCGTATATAATGACAAGGCAGGCAATGAGTACACGCGGGAGTATTTGATCGGACGTCAGAGAATCTATTACCCAGTATATCAATAACATGAAAAGGGCAATCAATATTAGACCATGGTGCTCTATCTGCTGGCGAAGAGTTTGCCCTTTCAACATGGTGCCTGTCAATCCCTCTCCGGACTATTTATCGTGCTGAATCTCTCATCCACAATGACACGCCTCTTGCTATTGAGTTAAATGATCGCTACCCTTAACTCAAAACAACTTAAGACGCAAAGATTTTCACAAGAATTTCGAATCAGGAACGGATATTAAGATCTAAAGGATAGCAGTAAGATTGAGTCTATGGATTGGGGTCTATATTATCACTTAAGTTTCATGTAACACCACAAGCACTTGTAAACTGAACGATGGCATCTACGTTCCGGATGGCAATTCGAGGCTAAATATTTGTTGACTATAAATTGCCCTTATATTAGTTATTTAAAAATCATAGATGGTCTTGAAAAAAGACAGATATTAATGGAAAAATAGACGGCTTCGCAAGGGTTCGCAGGCGTGGCGAAACTGGCACAGACTCAGAATAAGGTATACTACGATGCCGTTGACAGGGCTTTCGCCGCGGCGAGAAGGCTGCAATTAAGGAGACTAGGACTAACTTCAGAGAGCTATTAATAAACATTTAGGAAAACCGGAGAGATTGAAGAAGAAGAATTTATTTATTTACACATTTGGCTGTCAAATGAATGTGCACGATTCTGAGAAGATCGCAGCATTGATGGAGAACTCTGGATACGCAAGTGTGGATGATGTCGGGAAGGCTGACCTTATCATTATCAACACGTGTAGTATAAGAGAAAAAGCTGCGCAGAAGGTATACAGTCAACTGGGCAGGCTGAAAGAATTCAAGAAAATAAAACCCAAACTCATAATCGGGGTAGGGGGTTGTCTTGCTCAACAGTGGGGATCGAAGTTCATTGAAAGAGTTCCTTACCTCGATCTGGTTTTTGGGACACATAACATACACAATCTGCCCGATTTGGTGACTACTATCGAAAATACAGGACTGCCGATAGTTCGTACAGACTTTCATGAAGCCGTGAAGTCCCTCGGCATTATGGCGCCTCCTGAAAATGGGAGAGTGACGGCCTATGTTACAATAATGCAGGGATGCAATAATTTTTGTTCATATTGTGTCGTTCCCCACCTGCGGGGTAAGGAGGAGAGTAGATTATTATCGGACATCGTAAAGGAAGTCGCGGTGCTGGCCGGTAGCGGCATCAAAGAGGTTACTCTTCTAGGGCAGAACGTCAATTCATACGGCAAGACTATTGGCAATGGACATGACTTCGCAGATTTGCTTTACGAAATCGGATTGATCGGAGGTATCGAAAGAATAAGATTTACAACATCGCACCCCAAAGACATATCCGACAGGCTGGTACGCTGTTTTTCAGAGGTCGATAAATTATGTGAACATATCCATCTCCCCGTACAGACGGGTTCTGACAGGGTTCTCGGAATGATGAATAGATGTTATACAAGGGCTGATTATTTTGACAGAGTACATAAACTCAGGGCTATTTGTCCTGACATCAGCATTACTTCAGATATTATCGTGGGATTTCCCGGCGAAACAGACAGGGATTTTCAAGCAACAATTGACATGATGGATAAAATCAGGTTTGATAACTTATTCTCTTTCAAGTACTCGGAAAGGGACGGAACGGCCGCAGCCAAGCTCGGCGACAAGGTCAGCGAATACGTTAAGAGTGAAAGACTTGAAATTGTCCAGGCTCTTCAAGAACAGCATACCTTGGAAAGAAATGAGGCCATGATAGGGAATACGGAGGAAATTCTTGTTGAGGAAATAAGCAAGAACTCCAAAGAAGATGTGTCAGGTAGGACACGCACTAATAAGATTGTGAACTTCGGAGGAAGTCATGAGCTGATTGGCAAGATTGTGTCTGTCTTGATTACCGGTGCGTATCAACATTCTCTGAGGGGGAGGTTACTGAATGTTAATTAAGATGAAGGTTGCCGGATTAACGATAGATCCGCTGACAAATACGCCTATTGTGATCTTAAAGGATATGGATGAGAAAAAAGCCATTCCCATATGGATAGGCCTTTTTGAGGCAAGCGCAATTGCGACGGAGCTGGAGAAAATTACTTTTTCCAGGCCCATGACGCACGATCTGCTCTATGAAATTCTGAAGGCCGTCGATATAGAGGTAATCCAGATTGAGATCCATGATCTTAGAAATAACACTTTTTTCGCTAATGTCCATTTGTTGAGAGGCGGAAAGACCATAGTAGTTGATTCCCGACCAAGCGATGCAATTGCCCTGGCGCTGCGGGCAAATGCTCCCATATTTGTGGACGAAAAGGTTATCGAGAAATCGAGGAATGTTGACTTCGGCAAGAAAATAACTGATCTCGACAATTTAAAGGATGAGAAATTGAAGGAATTTCTGGAAAACCTTTCTCCTGACGATTTTGGAAAGTATAAAATGTGAGGCGATTGAGATATTTATAGAGTTAAAATCAATAATCATATAATGGTCTGCATGTTCACGGTATGTAATTCCGATTAATAAGTGACTGTCAAAGTATTATGCTTGCCACGAGAGAGTACGGATGTGCTTTTGTTTGAAAAAATTTCGTGGCTCTTATTTTTTGAGAGATATGGAAAAAGAAATCGCTAATTTCGGGCTTCACATGGATGTTGAGAGAAACCTCGCACTAAATACAAGGAAGAATTATCTTGCCGATGTCAGGCAGTTCAAGGCCTTTCTTGATGCGAATAACATATCTGCGAAATTAGATGCTAATGGCGGTATGATTGATATCGATCACATGGTAATCAGGGCCTTCCTGGGGTCTCTCTATCGTGAAAGGCTCAAGAAGGTCACCATATCGAGGAAGGTAACTGCTCTCCGGACTTTTTTCAATTATCTTGAGCGTAAGGGAAAGATAAAGGTTAATCCCGGACAAATGGTTCAGGCTCCGAAGATCGAAAAATATATACCTACATTCCTGTCGGTGGAAGAAATGTTCAGTCTCCTCGACTCAAAAAACCCGACAGACGCCTTTGGTTTGAGAGACAGGGCAATTGTTGAATTGTTTTATTCTTCGGGTATCCGCCTCTCTGAACTTGCGGGCCTAAACAGGGGTGATGTAGATTACAGCCTGGGGCTGATGAAAATCAGGGGAAAGGGAAAGAAAGAACGAATGGTCCCGGTAGGAGATAAGGCGGTTATCGCCTTGAGAACATATCTTGATAAGAGAAACGAAATTCCTCCGGGAAATATTAAGAATAGTTCGGATGAGCCCGTCTTTATCAACAGGGCAGGTGCGAGGTTGAGTACGAGGAGTGTCGCAAGGATTTTGGATAAATTGGTTCTAGCGAGCGGATTGGGGAGAAAAATTAGCCCCCACATGTTAAGACACACCTTCGCCACACATATGATGGAAGCAGGCGCTGACCTCAGGGCTATTCAGGAATTTCTGGGTCACGAAAGCCTTTCCACAACGCAGAAATACATGTCCGTCACAGTCGGCAGACTGATGGAAGTTTACGATAAAGCCCATCCGAAAGCCAGAGGTGATAAGTTCGAAAGAGAGGAAGTTCGAACAAGCGGCGACAATGCCATAGAAGAGAAGTGATCAAGAAGACTCTTTGTGGGAGGTATTAGGCGCTCATGGATATAAAAGGAACAACAATATTAGCCGTCAGACATGGGGGAAAGGTTACGGTTGGCGGTGACGGCCAGGTTACAGTTGATGTAACGATCATGAAACATGGCGCCAGAAAGGTCCGCAGACTATACAACAATCAGGTAATTGTCGGTTTTGCGGGTGCAACGGCCGACGCCTTTACTCTTTTTGACCGTTTTGATCAGAAGCTGGAGCAGTATAAGGGCAATCTATTGAGGGCCGCCGTTGAGCTCACGAAGGACTGGAGGACGGACAGGGTATTGAGGCATCTCGAAGCATTGATGATTGCCGTCAGCAAGGATCATTTCCTGATCATATCAGGAAACGGTGATGTGATCGAATCCGATGACGACGTAATGGCCATAGGGTCAGGAGGCGCTTACGCCCTGGCGGCAGCACGCGCCCTCGTCAGGTATTCGAGTTTGACGGCAACTGAGATAGTGAAAGAGGCGCTTAAGATTGCATCGGAAATTTGTATTTATACAAATGACAATATTACCGTTGAAGAGTTGGACATTCATCAGAAAGCGGAGAGCAGGGGCGATAAGAAATCGAAGTAGCGCCGTCATTAAAATAAAGCCGAGAATCCTGCCGCAAGGATTATGATCTGCAGCAGATGTTAAGATTTGGATCTGTAATAAAGTCTCAGGGGTGAGAAAAGGCAAGAACCATTATGTCATCTAAGCAATTAACGCCGCGAGAAATCGTGGAAAAATTAGACAAGTATATCATCGGTCAGGGTGAGGCCAAGAAGGCAGTGGCAATCGCACTTAGAAACAGATGGAGGCGCCAGAACGTAACTAAGGAACTGGGAGAGGAAATATCTCCCAAGAACATTATCATGATTGGACCAACCGGCGTAGGCAAAACGGAGATTGCCCGGAGACTGGCTAAGTTGGACAACTCTCCTTTCATAAAAGTGGAAGCATCAAAGTTTACTGAGGTCGGTTATGTCGGCAGGGATGTGGAATCCATGGTTCGTGACCTTGTTGAGCTGGCTGTCAACATGATCAAATCGGAAGAGCAGCAGAATGTAAAGCCCAAGGCCGCCGAGCTGGCGGAGGAGAGGCTTCTTGACATTCTGATTCCGCCAAGGCCTGTGGAGAGGAAGGTGGAGGATCTTATTTCAGACAGACACTTGGATGTGCATGAAGCTGAGCAGCCTCTGCAAATTGATAATACCCGTGAAAAGATGCGCAGGCTTCTCCGCGAAGGGAAACTTGACAGCCGCTATGTGGAATTGGAGGTCTCGGAAGTGAGAAGCGGCCCGATGATAGAAGTCTTTTCATCTTCCGGTATCGAGGATATGGGCTTGAACATCAAGGAAATGTTTGGAAATATTTTTCCGCAGAAGAAAAAGAGGAGAAGGGTGAAAGTCCCCGAGGCGCTGGAAATACTTGAGCAGGAAGAGGCCCAGCGACTGGTTGACATGGAGAAGGTTACAAGAGCGGCCGTGGAAAGGGTGGAACAGTCGGGCATCATATTCCTCGATGAGATCGATAAGATCGTGGGAAGCGATTCAACGCACGGCCCAGATGTGTCGAGAGAGGGCGTTCAGAGGGACCTCCTACCCATTGTGGAAGGTTCCACTGTAAACACACGCTATGGAATGGTTAAGACGGACCACATACTTTTTATCTCAGCGGGCGCATTCAGCGCGTCGAAGCCATCCGATCTGATCCCTGAGCTTCAGGGGCGGTTTCCCATTAGGGTCGAACTGGATTCACTGGGGAAGGAGGAGTTCATCCGTATTCTTACGGAACCCCATAATGCCCTTATCAGGCAGTATATTGAGATGATGGCTACCGAAGAGGTTAAACTGTCTTTCACGGGTGACGCAATTGCAGAGGTCGCGGAAGTGGCGGCGGTGGTGAACGAAAGAACGGAAAATATAGGGGCTAGGAGGCTGTACACCATCATGGAGACCCTGCTGGACGACATATCCTTCGACGCCCCGGATATGGCGGGACAGGAAGTAGTCATTGATGCCAACTATGTGAAAGAGAAACTCGAGAACATCGTCGAGGATGAAGACTTAAGCAGATATATCCTATAATGGGAGAATAATATGGATAATATAGGGAAGTCCATTGAGCGGGCCGAGATTCTGCTGGAGGCCCTCCCTTATATACGCAGGTTTTATAACAAAACTATCGTCATCAAATATGGCGGCCATGCCATGGTCGATGCGGAGCTGAAGGATCTCTTCGCCAAGGATGTGGTCATGATGAAGTATATAGGCATCCATCCTGTGGTGGTTCATGGAGGCGGCCCGCAGATCGGCAATTTCTTGAAGAAACTTGGCAAGGACTCAAAGTTCGTCCAGGGCATGCGGGTAACTGACGAAGAGACGATGGACATCGTTGAGATGGTCCTCGTAGGCAAGGTTAATAAGGAAATTGTCGGTCTTATAAATCAACACGGCGGCAAGGCGGTGGGGCTGAGCGGAAAGGATGGAAACCTGATCCGGGCGGAAAAATATTATTTGAGTGAAGAGAAGGCAAAGGCTACGCCTCCGGAAATTATCGACATCGGCCTCGTGGGGAAGGTCAAGAGCATCAATGCAGAGTTGATTGTTTCCCTTGATAACAACGGGTTTATTCCTGTCATCGCCCCCACCGGTCTGGGAGACAATGGTGAGACATATAATATAAATGCGGATATCGTTGCCGGCGAAGTGGCGTCTGCACTCAAAGCAGAGAAACTGGTCTTGTTGACTGATGTGGAAGGTGTAATTAATGCGGACGGGCAGTTGGTCAATACCATGAAGGATGGGGACGTTATCAGCATGATAGATAACGGGACTATAAGCGGAGGCATGTATCCCAAGGTTAAGTGCTGTCTTAAGGCACTCAAGGGCGGCGTCAAGAAAACCCATATTGTGGATGGGCGTCTGAAGCATGCCGTACTTCTCGAAATGTTTACGGATAGAGGCATAGGAACAGAAATAGTTCTGTGAGATGTTTGAAAATTGGCTCAGTAAAGTATTTGATGAGTAAGGTGGTTTATAAATGACAACAGACGAATTGCTGGCGCTGTCAGACAAATATATTATGTCTACCTACAAACGCTTTCCCATAGTGCTAGTGAAGGGCTCCGGCGCAAAGGTCTGGGACAGCAACGGGAAAGAATACCTTGACTTTGTTGCAGGGATTGCCGTTTGCAGCCTGGGACATTCGCATCCTAAAGTGGTTGAGGCGATAAAAAAGCAGGTGGAGATTCTCACCCATGTGTCCAACCTCTACCATATAAAACCGCAGATTCTTTATGCCAGGAAGCTCATTGAGAATTCTTTTGCCCATAAGGCATTTTTCTGCAATAGCGGGGCGGAGGCAAATGAGGCGGCGATAAAACTTGCCCGGAAGTATGCCTATGAGAACATGGGAAAGGGAAAATATGAACTGATAACCATGAAAGACTCATTCCACGGGCGAACGATGGCTACGGTGACTGCCACGGGACAGACTAAGTTTCAAGTTGGCTTTGCACCGCTCCTTGAGGGTTTCAAATATGTGCCGTTTGACGATATTTCTGCGCTACGCGATGCAATTACGGATAAAACGTGTGGCGTCATGCTGGAGCCGATCCAGGGAGAAGGTGGCGTAAAGATTCCCGACGACAAATATCTCTCCGAAGTCAGGAGAATCTGCGATGAAAAAGGAATTCTCATGATTCTTGACGAGATTCAGGTGGGGATGGCAAGGACTGGAACCCTTTTCGCTTACGAACATTATAATGTAGAGCCTGATATTGTCACACTGGCAAAGGCCGTCGGCAACGGCTTTCCCATAGGCGTGATGATGTCTACCGATCGCGTTGCATCAGCGTTTCAGCCGGGCAGCCATGCCTCAACCTTCGGCGGAAATCCGCTCGCCATGGCTGCAGCGCTGGCAACCATGGAAGCCATCCTGAATGATGGAATTCTGGAAAACGTGAGAAAGGTAGGTTCCTATTTCTTAAAAAAGCTGCACGAGCTGAAAAATAGGTCATCCGTCATAAAGGAGATACGGGGGAGAGGTTTAATCATCGGCATAGAGATCAGCATCGACGGGTCGCCAATAGTCAATGCGTGCATAGACCGGGGCTTGTTGATTAATTGTACCGGCGGAAGTGTTCTTCGATTTGTCCCACCATTGACTATTACGGAGAAAGATGTGGATGCCGCTGTTGCAATTTTGGGCGAGGTGATAATGGATAAATGAAAAAGGATTTCCTAAGCCTCTATGATCTTGAACGGGCTGATTTTGAGGCGGTATTCGAAAAGGCTGATAAGGTCAAAAAGATGCTCAAGGCGGGTGTGTCCCATACGCCGCTTACCGGGAAAACCCTCGGGATGATTTTTGATAAATCGTCTACGAGAACACGAATATCTTTTGAGGTGGGCATTTATCAATTGGGAGGAATGGCTTTATTCCTGAACAATCGCGATACCCAGGTCGGGAGAGGTGAGGATATCTCCGATACTGCAAGGGTTATGTCGAGGTACCTTGACGCAGTTGTGATAAGGACATATTCCCAGTCCTTCGTGGAGAACTTCGCCCGATATGCGAATATCCCCGTTATCAATGGCCTCACAGACCAGCAGCATCCCTGTCAGATCTTGAGCGACCTTTTCACCATCATTGAGAAAAAGGGCAAGTATGAAGGGTTGAAGATCGCATATGTAGGAGACGGCAACAATGTGGCAAACTCGTGGATCGACGCCGCAGCCAGGCTTCCTATTCAGCTCAGCCTGGCATGTCCGGAGAAATACGAGCCAGATAATGATATATTGGAAAGGGGCACGAAAAAGGCTCAGGGCGGCATAGCTCTCTATCGTGATCCCGCTGATGCTGTTAAGGATGCAGATGTGATCTATACTGATGTCTGGACGAGCATGGGTCAGGAGGCCGAAAAGGAAGAGAGGAAAAAAATATTTAGCAAGTATCAGGTGAATAAGGGAATACTTGCCCGGGCGCGGGAAGATGCCATTGTCATGCACTGTCTGCCCGCCCACCGGGGCGAGGAGATAACGGATGATGTTATCGACGGATCCCAATCTGTGGTAATCGATCAGGCGGAGAATCGCCTTCATGTGCAGAAGGCGGTCATGGAGATATTGATTCTAGGAGGATAAGGTCTTGTCAGGTGATGTGAAAAAAGTAGTACTGGCCTATTCGGGAGGATTGGATACATCTGTCATTCTGAAATGGTTGATTGAGACATACAAATGCGAGGTAATTGCTTTCGCTGCCGATATAGGTCAGGAAGAAGAACTGGACGGTCTCAAGGAAAAGGCCCAAAAGACGGGCGCCAGCAAGGTTTATATAGACAATTTACAGGAAGAATTCGTGAGGGACTTTGTCTTTCCGGCTATCCGGGCCAATGCCATCTATGAGGGCACCTATCTCATGGGCACATCGCTCGCGAGGCCTCTCATTGCGAAAAGACAAATTGAGATTGCCGCGGCAGAAGGGGCTGATGCAGTCTCTCATGGTTCCACGGGCAAGGGAAATGATCAGGTGCGATTCGAACTGACATACACGGCCTTGAACCCGGCCATCAGGATCATCTCGGCATGGAGGGACCCAAAGTGGTTCTTTGATTCGCGAGGATCCATGATCGATTATGCCCAGAAGCACGGCATTCCTGTGGCTACAACAAAGGAAAAGCCATACAGCAGCGACAGAAATCTTCTGCACATTTCTCACGAAGGCGGGATCCTCGAAGATCCCTGGATGGAGCCGCATGAAGATATGTTCGTATTGACGACGGCCCCGGAGAGGGCTCCTGACCTTGCCGCATACGTGGAAATCGATTTCCAGAAAGGGAATCCTGTAGCGATCAATGGTGTGAAGATGAGTCCTGCAAAGCTTCTCCATAGCATCAATAAAATGGCGGGGGCCAATGGTGTCGGCAGGGTCGACATGGTGGAAAACCGTTTTGTCGGTATGAAATCAAGGGGTGTTTATGAAACGCCGGGCGGCACCGTGCTCTGGGCAGCCCATCGTGCTGTAGAATCTATTACGATGGATCGCGAAGTGATGTTGATGAGGGATTCCCTGATCCCCAAATATGCGCAGCTCGTGTACAGCGGTTTCTGGTATTCACCGGAGATGAAGGTGCTGCAGAAATTCATCGATGAAACGCAGGAAAATGTCACGGGAACTGCACGTCTGAAATTGTATAAAGGGAATTGCATCGTTGTCGGGCGCAAATCACCGAACTCGCTTTACAGCGAGGAATTTGTCACTTTTGAGAAAGACAGAGTGTACGATCAGAAGGACGCAACAGGCTTTATAAGGCTTAATGCCCTGAGGATGAAAATTCAAGCATTAATAAAAAGAGGAAAAGTGTAAGGACAGGCCGATGTCAGGAAAACAAAAAAAACCGTGGGGCGGGCGGTTTAGCCAGCCGACAGCTAAGATGGTCGAGGCATTTACCGCTTCGATTCATTTTGATAAACGCCTGTATCTCTACGATATCGAGGGCAGCATCGCCCATGCCCGGATGCTTTCGAAACAAGGAATTATCTCAAAGAAAGATGAGAGGGTCATCGTTAAGGGGCTTACGGACATCCTTCATGAAATCGAAAAAGGGCGTTTTGCCTTCAAGCCTGAGGATGAAGACATCCACATGGCCGTGGAAAAGGCTTTGATAGAGAAAACAGGAGGAGCGGGCGGTAAGCTTCATGCGGGCAGGAGCAGAAATGATCAGGTCTCGCTGGATGTCCGGATGTACTTAAGGGATGAAATCGGGCAGATTGTCAAAATGGTGTCACGGCTGAAGGCATCGCTTGTTGATCTGGCCGTTAAGGAAGAGAAGAGCATTCTGCCGGGATATACTCACTTGCAAAAGGCACAGCCCGTGCTCTTGGCCCATTATCTTCTGGCTTACTGGGAAATGCTGGGTAGGGATGAGGAGCGATTGTGGGAATGCCACAGGCGGGTGAACATCATGCCCCTGGGATCGGCCGCCCTTGCAGGAACAGCCCTGCCCATAGACAGGCAGTATGTTGCCAAGCTACTGAAATTTCCGGAAATATCTCATAACAGTATGGACGCCGTATCGGATCGTGACTTTGTTGCGGAATTTATCTTTGTTGCTTCTCTTCTGATGATGCACATGAGCCGCTTCTGTGAAGATCTTGTCATCTGGTCAACGGATGAGTTTAAATTTGTCGAGATATCTGACGCCTTTGCCACAGGAAGCAGCATCATGCCGCAAAAGAAGAATCCCGATGTGGCTGAGCTTATCAGGGGAAAAACGGGGCGCGTATATGGGGATCTCATGGCCGTGCTTACCATGATGAAGGGGCTTCCCATGACATATAACAGAGATCTCCAGGAGGATAAGGAGGCGCTTTTTGATGCTGTAGATACGGTGAAGGGGTGCGTTCACATCCTATCTGAAATGGCAGGGCACCTGAAATTCAACAGGGAGAAAATGTTGAAGGCCGCCTCCAGCGGGTTTTCAACGGCGACGGACGTGGCTGAATATCTCGTCAGGCAGGGCGTTCCTTTCCGAGATGCCCATAGAGTAGTCGGGCGACTCGTTGCCTATTGTATTGAGAAGAAAATGGACATGGCTGTTTTGACGTTGGCGGAATTCCGGCGGTTCCACAGGGGTTTTGAGGAAGACATCTATGCATATCTCAAGGTGGAACAGGCGGTGCATTCAAAGAAAAGCCACGGCGGGACCTCGAAAAAAAATGTTTCGCTGCGGATAAAAGATATCAGAGGTAGAAAGAAGTGACAAGGATTGTCAGATTGCTGATTACGATTTTGTGTTCTCTTCTGTTCATCGGAGGTGTGCTCTACGGTTGCGGCAAGAAAGGCGATCCGCGGCCTTCCGGCGTTGCCGCGCCAAAGGCTGTTTCAGACCTGAAGGCGAATCTTGCGGATTACGGGGTTATACTTCGCTGGACCATTCAGGATGCAAAAGGCGCCATTCGGAAATACAGGATCGAGAGGAGTGAACTTCGTGCGCACGGAGCTACATGCCCGGATTGTCCGCTCGAATATGCTGTTGTAGCAGACATTACATCCAATGATCCCAAACTAACGAAGGAAGGGGCGAATGTCGTAATCTATCTGGACTCCGGAGTTAAGGGAGGGTATCTTTATACATATCGCGTTATAGTATGTGATTTGTCGGGACTATGCAGCCAGGCGTCCAGTATCGGGGAAGTTGTGGTCGGCACGGATTATCCTCATGGAGAGGAAAAATCTGGAAAGAAATGAATCAACCCAAGCGGGAAGAATTATTGTTTTTGAGACCAATTTTAAATGAATTACTTTCATTACAAAGATGATGACCTATGGTGCGAAGAAGTTCCCGTCACGGACATTGCCAGGGTGGTAGGGACGCCATTTTATCTTTATAGTCAGAGGACGTTAAAGCACCATTTCCGGGTGTTTGATGCAGCATTTTCAGGTGTCCCACATATTACGTGCTTTGCTGTTAAGTCTAATTCAAATATTGCCGTGCTCAGGGTTTTTATTACTGAGGGAGGTGGAGTAGATATAGTCTCCGGGGGGGAGTTGTATCGAGCCCTTCAAGCGGGAGTCGACACCCACAAGGTTGTATATTCCGGAGTAGGGAAAAAAGTCGATGAGATCGAGTATGCTCTCAAGTCGGACATTCTGATGTTTAATGCGGAGTCTTCCCAGGAGCTTGAGGTAATCAATAGTTGTGCCCAAAGGCTGGGCAAGAAGGCGGGAGTAGCATTAAGGGTCAATCCGGATGTGGATCCCGAGACCCATCCCCACATATCAACAGGGCTGAAGAGCAATAAATTCGGGATCGATATCAAGAAGTCCCTGGAAGAATATCGGCGGACAAGAATGCTGAAACATTTGGATGTCAAGGGCGTAAGTTGTCATATCGGATCTCAGGTGACAAAGATTTCTCCCTTCATTGACGCCCTCAATCGTCTCAAGAAGCTTGTCGGGCTGCTCAGAGAAGACGGGATGGACATCCAGTATCTGGATCTGGGAGGAGGCCTCGGCATAACCTACGATAAGGAAGATGCTCCTCATCCCTCTGAGTATGCCAAGGCCATTATTAATGCTTCAAGGGATATAAATTGTACTTTCATTCTTGAGCCGGGAAGGGTAATTGTGGGCAATGCGGGAATTCTCGTAACAGAGGTTCTCTATACGAAAAGCAATGACGGGAAAAACTTTATCGTCATTGATGCCGGGATGAACGACTTGATGCGCCCCAGTTTGTATGATTCATACCATCAGATCCGGCCGGTGATTGAAAAAGAGAGAGAGGAGATTATAGCGGATGTAGTCGGCCCCATTTGCGAGTCCGGCGACTATCTGGCGAAGGGAAGAAAGATTTTTAGATTTGAAAGAGGGGAGTTGCTGGCGGTTATGAGCGCCGGCGCATATGGCTTCACGATGTCATCCAATTATAATTCAAGAGGTAGGATACCGGAAGTTCTTGTCAGAGACGACAAATTTTTTATAATCAGAAAAAGAGAGGTTTACGCGGATTTAATCAGGGGAGAGGAAATACCCGAATTTTTAAGATAAGGAGTGATTATGTTTAGTGGAGCAATTGTGGCAATCGTCACGCCTTTCAAGGAAGGAAAAGTTGATGAAAGGTCCCTGAGGGAACTCATTGAGTTTCAGATCAAGAATGGAACCGATGGTATTGTTCCCTGCGGAACCACAGGTGAATCCTCAACCCTGTCTCATGAGGAACATGACAGGGTGATTGAAATAACGATAGATGCCGTAAAGAAAAGAGTTCCCGTCATCGCCGGCACCGGTTCGAACAGCACGGATGAAGCCCTGCGGTTGACAAAGCATGCCCATGAGGCAGGTGCGGACGGGGCGTTGATGGTCTGCCCGTATTATAACAGGCCAACGCAGGAGGGCCTTTATCGGCATTTCAAGATAATTGCAGAAAGTGTTCCAATTCCGATTGTCCCGTACAATATTCCCAGCAGGACGGGTGTTAATCTCATGCCGGAGACCGTTGCCAGGCTTGCAAAAATAAGCAATATCGTGGGAATTAAAGAGGCATCCGGCTCTCTGAAGCAGATGCAGGATGTAATCAGTCTCTGCGGAGAAAAATTTGACGTCCTTTCCGGCGATGATTTCTTTACGTTTCCCTTATTGTCAATTGGCGGCAAAGGAGTTATCTCTGTTGTTTCCAATATCGTGCCGGCCGATATGGCGGCCATGATAGACGCCTTTGAGGCAGGTGAGATCAAGAAGGCGAAGGAACTGCATCACAAACTGGTTCCATTGATCGATGCCCTCTTTATAGAAACCAACCCGGTACCGGTAAAGGCAGCGCTGTCTATGATGGGCAAGATCTCGTACGATGTGCGTCTTCCCATGTACAAGATGTCAGAGAGCAACTATGAGAAACTTAAGGCTGTGATGAAGAATTACGGGCTAATCTCATAATGAGAGATTAGGCTAATTTTCAATTTGTCATTTAGACGGGATGGAAAATTCATACATTTTATTGATGAAACCATAAGATCGGCAGGGCGCTCGGCTCTTCGCGATGACACTGCACAAGTTTCTCGCTATGATATTTGGTGTAGATTTTAAAAGGTTTAAAAAAAGGTTTCAGTAACACACGGGAGAATACGGATGATCAAGGTCATTGTTACCGGCGCTGGCGGCAGGATGGGGGGCAGGATTATAAGCCTTCTGTCCCAGGCTCATGAAATAAAATTAGCAGGCGCCGTGGAGCAGAAGGGGCATGCTCTTATCGGCCAGGATATAGGGGAGAAACTCGGCCTTGGCAAAATGGGCGTTCTTGTCGAGGATCACCTCGCAGCGTGTATCGAAAAAGGCGACGTGGTCATTGATTTTACGAACCATGAGGTATCGGTAGGCCATCTCGAGGTCGCTCGCGGAAAAGGCCGTGCCATAGTTATAGGTTCGACGGGCTTTACGGCGGATGAAATGGCAAAGATCAAGAAGATTGCGGCGGGAACTCGCTGCGTCCTCTCCCCCAATATGAGCATCGGTGTAAATGTCATGTTCAAGGTTCTTGATTACGTCGCCGGCATACTCGGCGAGGATTATGATGTTGAGATAGTAGAGGCTCATCACCATCTGAAAAAGGATGCTCCCAGCGGGACGGCGATGAAAATGGCACAGATAATATCAGAGAAACTTGGACGTGACCTAGAGAAGGTGGGTGTCTTCACCAGGAAAGGCATGATTGGTGAAAGGACAAAATCAGAGATCGGTATTCAAACACTGAGGGCCGGTGATATAGTGGGAGAACACACAGTCATGTTTGGCGGTGTCGGTGAGAGACTGGAATTTATTCACCGAGCCCATAGCCGGGACAATTTTGCAAGGGGCGCAATTCTGGCGGCGAAATGGATCGTAAATCAGAAAAACGGTCTATATGATATGCAGGATGTCTTAGGGATAAGGGGGAAGTGACTTTACGTGCACGTTCGATCGTCTGATGACACTCGCGGTGTTATCTCGTTTGTAGGCATAGGCTCCAATCTGGATGATCCTGCCGCAAGGTGTGCGGAGGCCCTTTGTCGTCTTTCTCAAGTTAGCGGAATAAAGGTCCTGAGGCAGTCATCCCTCTACCGTACAGAGCCTTTCGGATTTGAAAAGCAGGATTGGTTTATCAACCTCGTCGCCGAGATAAGAACCGTATTGAATCCACATGAGCTTCTGAAAGCCCTGCAAAGGATAGAAGACGCCATGGGGCGGGTTAGAGGACCCAAGTGGGGACCGAGGATTATTGACCTTGATATTCTTATTTATGACCAGGAGGTAATAGGGGAAGAAGGCCTGGTAATTCCTCATCCCGATCTTCACAAGAGACGATTTGTCCTTGAACCTCTATGTGAAATAGCATCATATGTGATTCACCCGGGTTTTGGAGTCTCTGTCCGCGGACTAATGGAGAGACTTGATGATGAAAGCAAGGTATATCTGTATCGGGCAAGTGGAGAGCCATGCTTAGCCTAATCCGTTTAGCAATTTTCGGCTTTATCATTTACCTTGTTTACAGGCTGGCTAAATGGATAATCCTTTCACCTGGCATCAAGGGTCGGGACATGCCGGGGCATCAGGTGTCTACCGCACAAGGCGAGGATCTTGTGGAGGATCCGTACTGTCATATATACGTGCCGCTGAGCCAGGCACATAAAGCATCGATTGACGGGCAAGACGTGTATTTTTGCAGTCAAAAGTGTTCTGAAGAATACATAAGAGAGCAATCAACAAAGAAGGCACAGGGGGCCGCATGAAATTTTTTATTGATTCTGCAAATATTAACGAGATCAAGGAAGGCATCAACTTGGGTATGGTTGACGGGGTGACGACCAATCCTTCATTGATTGCCAAGGAGAAGAGGGGATTTGAAGAAGTTTTAAGAGAAATTCTTGAGGTGGTTGACGGGCCGGTGAGTCTGGAGATTGTCAGCTCAGAGGCAAAGGCGATAGTTCAGGAAGGGAAAAAACTGGTGAAACTGGGCGATAATGCCGTAATAAAGGTTCCCATGACCAAAGAGGGCTTGAAAGCCACAAGGATCTTCGCAGACGCAGGAATCAAGGTTAATCAGACGCTGATCTTTTCACCTGTACAAGCCCTGATGGCGGCAAAGGCAGGCGCCGCGTATGTCAGCCCTTTCGTGGGGAGGCTTGATGATATTTCTCACGATGGAATGGGAATAGTGGAACAGATCATCACAATTTTTGATAACTACGGTTTTGAGACAGAGATTATCGTAGCAAGCATAAGACATCCACTTCATGTACTTGAAGCGGCCCTTATGGGAGCTGATATCGCCACTATACCTTTTAATGTCATTGAAAAGCTCACCAGGCATCCTCTGACGGATAAGGGAATAGAGACATTTTTGGCAGACTGGAAAAAAATTCCC
>Ga0209777_10001856_pt1 | contig 29150 bp, 22 predicted proteins | sample FrelakmetHBP12HB_FD_187147 | JGI IMG/M metagenome (GOLD analysis project Ga0209777, IMG submission 187147) | Freshwater lake sediment microbial communities from the University of Notre Dame, USA, for methane emissions studies -HBP12 HB (SPAdes)... | ecosystem: Environmental > Aquatic >...
GATCAAGATGGTTGACCCAACCACAAAAATAGTCGTGGGAGGGCCTCACGTAACAATAATGAGAGACCAGGTATTGAAGGAGTGTTCTGCCATCGACTACGGTGTGGTTTTTGAAGGAGAGGCGACACTGACAGAGCTCTGCCAGGGGCAGCTTCCTGAAACAGAAATCAGAGGCTTGATTTCCCGAAACGGCGTAGAGATTGCCTACGGTGGCGATAGAGAGTTCATTTCAGATTTGGATAAAATACCGTGGCCTCAATACAAGAAGTTCGAACTCGACGGATATATCAGGGAGATGACTATATACTCTAGCAGGGGTTGTCCTCACAAGTGCACGTTTTGCCCTAACAGGATAATCTCACCATACTTTAGGGCAAGGAGTCCCAAGAACGTTGTCGATGAGATTGAATATTGGTACGACAAGGGTCGCAGGCAATTCAATTTCGATGACGACAATTTCAACTTCATCAAGGACAGAGTCTTTCAGATTTGTGACGAAATAGAACGGCGTGGGCTTAAGCATTTGGTCCTGCGCTGCTCGAATGGCATACGAGCAGACAGAGTGAATAGGGAAATGCTTGCCCGGATGTATGAGATAGGCTTCAGGTATATAGCTTTCGGAGTCGACGGTGGAAATAACAAGGTGTTAGAGATAGTGAAAAAGGGCGAGACTATAGAAACCATAGAACAGGCCATTAAAGAATCCTGTGATTTGGGGTATGGCGTCAAGCTATTGTTTGTAGTGGGTACGCCTTACGAGACCAGAGCTGACGTCGAGGACAAGGTTAGACTAAGCGAAAGATATCGCATCCAAGAGGTGCATTTCTACAATCTCATTCCGACTCCAGGTACGGAACTCTATGATTGGGTAAGAGACAATAACCTCTTTCTCAAGGATCCGGAGCAATATCTGAACGATGCTTCCGTCTTAAGCAACGATCCCGTTTTCGAAACGCCCGAATTGCCAAGAAGCGAAAGGATAAAACTATTTCGGTATCTTGGCAAGGTCCGACAGCAGATACATAGGAACGCAATTCGTCGCACTTTCGGTGGAAACAAACTATTGGGTTTCGTAGCCAGTTATGTTATCGTCAACAGCTCCTTTGAAAGGCTTTTCTACCAGAGCAGATATATGAGGAACGTAGTAGAAAGCTTGAGGTATAGGATCGCGTTGAGGCTATAGCGCCATTTGTCCATGGGATCCACACACCCTTGGAGATCCCCAACATGCCTACTTAATGCTGATAGACACCCTAAAAGAAAGATGACAGGTAAGTTCGTCAAGACGAAGTGGGTTACGATTCTCAGTTATAAGTAGCTGTTTCAGTAGCGAAAGGCGTAACATGACAGCGGCAATCTGTTCGCATCAGCAGGTAGGCCCTTCTCTTTTGCTGACGCCAAGATTCTGTTACAGAAAACACGTATCAGGTCATCCCCCAGAAAATTAGTTGCTCTCATCTGTATTATCCACTGGCAACGAAAAACTAAACGTGCTGCCTTTTCCAACATCACTTTTCGCCCAGATATGGCCGCCGTGAGCCTCGATCAAGATCTTGCTGATATAAAGACCCAAGCCCACCCCTGGTTTCCCACGAGTCATACCACTTTTGACTCGGTAAAACTTTTCGAAAATGTGCTTAAGCTCATTGTCCGGTACACCTATCCCTGGGTCTCGAACAGAAACAATCAAGCATGGTGGTTTCACAAGAGACAAATCTGCCCCGGTTGCCCGCAATCCACTTCTGTTCCGAGCATATTTTAATGTGACTTCTATGCCACTGCCCGAAGGCGAATATTTGGTCGCGTTCACCAGAAGATTAGCAAGCACTTGCTCAATCCTCTTGCAGTCGATTTTGACGGATGGGACTGATGCAGGCGAAGTGAATTTGATTACGTTTTGGGTGGTCTGCTTCTGTGTGTCCGTCACGATGCGCCTGATCAATCTGGGTAGCGAGATGGATTGCCTCTCAAGATCAAGGTGGCCAGTATCAAGACGGTAGAGATCTAGCAAGTTATCTACTGCCTGACACGCCTTACCAATGACACGATCGATGTTGTGCAGGTAACGTCTTCTCTCACTGTCCGCAATAGTATCGCCGAATTGTAGCAGTGTAGTGGTATAACCTTTGACTACACCTAGAGGCGTTATCAACTCATGAGCCGCCATGCCAACCAATTCTTGCCCCGTTATTAACGCAGTTTGTCGGGTAGCATCGTGGTGGGCGACAACGATCTCGTAACCATCATCACCTGCTGCGGAAACGAATGGAGCATGGCTCATGGAAACTGAGATCTCTCTGCCCTCTCTGTTAGTGAAGGTATGCTGGAGATAGGATCGAAAACGTTCTTTTCTGCCTATCAATGGGCATAGACTTCCGCCTCCAGCAGCGTTTCTGCGTCCATGGCAATGGTATATCTCCCAGCAACGGTGACCTCGAGCCTGGTCACTCTGCCATCCTGTTAGCTTCTCCGACGCTCTGTTAAAGCCGACTATCACATGGTCATCTCCAATAATCATCATGGCATGCCCACTGGCCTCGAACGCGGCAGCGAAAGACACCACCTCTGTTGGCTTCCTGAGTGGCGGTAGAGGTACTTCCTCTGCGGATCGCCGCTCTATTGATAGAGGGCTAGCGGCAATCTCCGCAGACGGAGCTGCCTTCTTGTTGTCGACTTCTCTTGCGAAGTCCAATGTTTTGCGCGCTGATCTGTAATTTGACATTCTACTCATGACTCTAGACTGGGACAGCGATCACTACTAGATGCAAACCTATAGCCCACGCCTCGTTCTGTTAAAATCCACCTCGGCTTGCTGGGCTCAGCCTCCATTTTCTCGCGCAGATATCTGACGTATAGCTTGACATAGCTTCTATCGCCCAAGTAGTTCGGGCCCCATACCTTCCTCAACAATTCCTCATGTGTGACAACCCAACCTCGGTTCTCAATCAAGCACGAAAGTAACCGGAACTCAGTGGGCGATAGCGCTACTCGCTGCCCACGGACCCATACCTGCCTGCTTCGCCACTCCAAGTCGATTTCTTCGTTATGGAAAACAGCCTTTTCATCTTGCTTGCCATTTGTATTATGTCGGCGCAGAACGGCTTGGACTCGCGCCATTAGCTCCGGAAAGTGAATAGGTTTAGTAACATAGTCATCAACTCCGAGGTTGAACGCCTTCACTAAGTCACTTTTTTGCGCATTCACGCTAACCATAATGATAGGTATTTCACACATCTCTCTTATTCGACGGCAGACCTCCCATCCATCCATACGTGGCATTACAACATCCAGCAGAACCAAATCAGGACGATAGCAATAAAGCTGGTGGAGGCCCTCATTGCCGTCTTTTGCTGTGCAAGCATCATATCCACCTTTTCGTAACCAAATCTGAGCCAAATCCACAAGCTCGGGGTCATCGTCGATGAATAGCACTCTTTCGTTCATAATTGCGACTCTCCTTCGTTGCGGTTACTGGTCGGCGATGGAACATACTGGGAGGCACGACCGCCGCCCAGTAAACATAAACTCAGCTAGCCTTAGCGGGGGAAACCCATCGAGCCCTATGGTTACCAGACTACATATCTCGCCCGGCGGGTGCAAACAGCGGACTCAGCGTCATTACCACCGTTTTCTAACCATTGCATACAATTGGGCTTTCTGTAGTAGTACTTTTGGTGAAAATCGCACGGCAATTTTACTTAAGGGGTAGGAATTTGTCAAGGCCAGAACTTATCAAATCCTACCATTTTTGAGAATTTGCTTCAGACATTCTAACCTTTCTCTAACTAAATCCTGACTCTTTTCTCACCCGGCAAGTCTAACGCTTTTCTTACCAAGCCCCAACCATGTTATAACAAACACAAGCTAAACTTAAATCGTATCGTAGTCGGGAACAAGTATATGGAAAAAATGAACGTCAAATCCAACAATTCAGAGCTGACGCTAAAAACAATCCTCATCGTTAACGGTAACCCTGAGGCAACTGAACTCCTAGGTGTAACCCTGAAGCGTGCCAATTTCCATGTCGTTTCAGCTCATAATGCGGCCCAGGCTATGAGTAAAGCGCGCAGACAGAAGCCAAGCATGATTATCCTAGATACAGATCTTGATGATCTGGGCGCTTTGGATTTCTGCCGGTCACTGAAAGAGAATAGGGTTACGAGACACATTCCTGTATTACTGACTGGCACCAACATCGATTACGAAGATATTGTATCAGGCATAGCTGCTGGCGCGCACGATTATGTTGCTAAGCCTTCATACTCTCCCAATTTTAGTTCTCTAATAGAAACACAGTTGGCGAGTATAGAAAAGAAGAACAATGCGGATCCAGTAACTAAGTTGCAGACGTCCACCTTCGTAGAAAACAAAGTCTCTGGTCTAATCAACGAAGGAAAGGACTTTGCCTTAATGTACGTGGACTTACATTCTGTAGACGCCTTTAGACGTATCTACGGATCATCACAAGCCAACCACGCGGTTCGACTGATCGCTGATGTCGTGTCAGACGCGGTGCAGCGATTCGGCGACGAGGATGATCTTGTGGCGCGCCGAGACCAGTATGCTATTGAGGTAATCACTACACCAAAGAAAGCTGAGACTTTATGTAGAAGGATCATCAGTGACTTCGAAAATCAGATGCAGACCCTCCATGAATCAATGGACAAATTGCTAGGCCATGCCGAGCACAAAAGCAAAAAGGCTCCGCATGAGAAATCGCCGATTATCAGACTATCTATTTCAGTGGTCACCAATGAGAAGCGAAGAATATGGTCTTACGCGGAGGCGGAGAGCATAGGTACCGAGCTGAGAAATCACGTCAAGGATTGGCCCACTAGCAGTTATTTCTTTGACCGGCGCAAGAATACTCTTGGAACACAGCCCGGCAAACATTCAAGAAATGGAAAACTCCTGGATCGATACGACATCGGGGCAATGGAAGCTGTCCTATCTCGGGTTGCCCTCTTAACCAACGCGCTAGGACCTGGGATCAAGAGTCTGAAGAGTGCTACTAACTCATTACTTAGAACGAGAATTGAAAATCTCAACTCCGAGCAAATTAGAAATCTGCAGTTAGTTAGAAAGAGAACCGAGCAATTTCTGAGCCTTCTGAATGAGCTTGAGACTCTCGGAGGCCCAGATGGGGGAACAGACGGAATATCTTTGGCCCACATGAGCCTAAGGGAGATTATCGGCCTACCGGTGGGGCTGGTGCAGATGTTAGCTGAGGACAGAGGAGTGCGTATCTCTATATACGTAAAGCATGACCATAACCGGCCCACGATTGTGGATCATCGTAGGCTGGTCCAAGGCCTATTCTATCTCTTCAAAGGCGCCGTTGAGTCGAGTGCCCCTGGCAACCAAGTGCTAGTAAGTGCCTCTCAAATGAAGAAAGGCTCAATCTCGGTGAAGATTGTGAACCCCAAGCATGGTATGGCGGCTCGCGGCTTAAGACATATCCGTCGATCTGCACTGGCCGACCTGACTGGTGATGAACAAAGGATTCATTTGCATCTAGCAATGTTGATAATAGAAAGTCTGGGCGGCGATCTTAGAATTAAGAGCAAACGCGGAGAGGGAACTACTTTTGCCGTATCGATACCAAGTGCATGGCGTAGTCGTGTAGATCGGATGAACAATCTACAATCCGAGAGACAGAAAAGTGGCAGGACAGCCCGGGCTCAGCTTGACAAGATTCGCGATTTCCTATCATCGAGCTTAGAGAAGGTGCCGCCAGATCTGGGAAGGAGCCTAGAAACCGTAGAGCACAAAGTATGGGAGCTGGAGGCGCTCCATAATCTCGCCCTGCTCTTGGCAGATGATTTCCATGGCGACTTGGAAAGACAACATCGCGAGCGTATTAAACAGGATCTGGATCGCCTTGTTACCTTGGAGTCGATCCTCGTATTTATGAAGCAAATTTCCAGATTGTCGCAGGCTGGGGGTCTCTTCGACGCAGATAGCGCCAGACGGACTTCAAGGTATGCTCTGACGATTGCTGCTGGACTCAAACTACCCAGACATGAGCAGAATCTACTCCATTACGCCACTATGCTGAAAGATCTGGGACTTGCTTTCGCTCCCTCAGAGTCCTTGAGTGTAATCGAAGGGCTCAATATCCACGAGCAAGCTGAGTTTAGACAAAGCTTATTGACTGCGATAGAAGCACTGTCACGTCTTGATTTCTTGGCGCCAGCTCTGTCGGTGCTATCCCACAGATATGAGAGATTCGATGGTGCCGGTTACCCTTCTGGCTTGAAGGGCAAGGATATTCCAATAGAAGCCAGGATTCTTGCGCTAGCAGAAGCTTTTGATTACATGACCTACGGTTTGTGGCCATTGGGAGAGTCTGACCTAGGGACAATTATGGAACAACTTATTGCTGATTCCGGGAGACGTTTTGACCCTGAGGCAGTAACGGCGCTTCTTAGGTCTTGGAGGGCAGGAAATCTTCCAGCCAGATAACCCGGATACAAACATTGTAAGGGTTTTGGTTGGAGTGAAGCAAGATTTTCTCGTTTAGGATTCTGAAGTAATTAAATTGAGTAGTTGCTATAGAAGAGGGCTTTTCAGCAGCCCCTAGCTATGTCCATTCAAAGAAGAAGGTAAACACATGGCTGATCTGGTGAAAGAAATGAGACCACAGACAGTGCTAACATACCTTTTTTGGAAAAGGACCTTAGACCGTTTGCTGGCGCTGCTAGTAATAATAGTTGCATCTCCTCTCTTTGTACTGATAGCGGTACTCATACGCCTTGATTCCCCAGGAAGCCCGATATTTGCTCATGAGCGAGTAGGGAAAGATGGCCACAGGTTTATCCTGTACAAATTTCGGACGATGCATATTGACAATGATGAAACTCAGTATAAGGAGTATTTGCGGAGGTTCATAAATGAAGGAACTCCATACAAGGTGGATGAACAAGGTAATGCCTTCTACAAGATTATCGACGATCAGCGGGTAACCCGATTTGGTGCTTTTTTGCGAGAGACCAACTTGGATGAGCTTCCCCAGATTATTAATGTATTGGGGGGAGAGATGTCGTTTGTAGGACCAAGGCCTGACATCCCTTTCGCAGTGGAAATGTACAAAGACTGGCACAAGAAAAGGTTTTTGATCCGACCTGGCATGACTGGTCTATGGCAGGTATCGGGGATAAATCGGGTGCCGTTCGACGATATGGTACGGATTGACATAGATTACATCGAGAGGTGTTCGTTAGCTCTCGACAGCATAATATTATTGAAGACAGGACTCCGTGTTCTCAGAATGGACGGAAGTTATAAGAGTCAAGAGGGGGTGCGTAATGGTTAATGTGGGCATTGTTGGATGTGGATACTGGGGTGCTAAACATGTCAGGATCTTTAGCACGCTGCCTGAGGCAAAACTGACCATAGTCTGTGACAAGGATAAAGACAAACTAAAGGAGGTGCGTGATCAGTATCCCTACGTGGCAAGAACCTCGGACTACACAGATCTACTCGGCGATAGCGTGGATGCCATAGTCATTGCCACTCCAGTTGGATCACACTATCAGTTAGCACGAGAGGCATTACTGCATGGTAAGCATGTCCTAGCAGAGAAGCCATTAACTGCGAGCTATAGAGAGGCCTTGGAACTCACTAGACTCGCTAGGAAGCAGAACAAAGTATTAATGGTCGGCCATACGTTTATGTACCATCCCGCCGTGGACTACCTGCGCCAGCTGATAAAGAGTGGTGAACTCGGAGAGATCTATTATATCGATACCGCACGGCTCAACCTAGGCCTGATACGGCCTGACGTCAATGTAATTTGGGATCTTGCTCCCCACGATGCCAGTATCATCCTCTATATTCTCGATATGGAACCTATTTCAGTCAGCGCAAGGGGAGCGGCCCATTTCGATCCTACTATTCACGATGTTGCGTACCTGGAGCTAGAATTCGACAAGGAGATATTGGCCCATATACATGTGAGTTGGCTTGATCCCTGTAAAGTTCGTAGAGTCACCATCGTCGGCAGCAAGAAAATGGTAGTCTACAACGACGTCTCAGATGTGGAAAAAATACGCATCTATGATAAGGGGGTCACCATTCCCACTGATAACGACAATTTCGCCGGTTGGCCTCCTCGATATCGCTACGGCGATGTTGTTATTCCCCTCATTTCCAACGCCGAGCCTCTGAAGTTGGAGTGTAGCGACTTCCTGACGTGTATAAGAGAAGGCAAAAACCCTAGGAGTGACGGCCGGACAGCGTTGAAAGTCGTCAACATATTGGAGACAGCACACAGATCAATTATGAATGGCGGAGGCACTCAAAAGTGTCGCACGTTACTTCCAGATGGTGTGCTGGCCCATGGCAAGTCGGGAGGTGAGTAGTAATGGCAAACTCCCATAGGCAAAGCCACACAGTGCAACTTAGAAATTCATCTTTGGTTCAATTGGGGGCACGTGCAGTCATAGATGCCGGCGTGATTCTGGGATATGCGCCTTCGCGTGAGGTGACTCAGCGTCTTGTCATCGGGCCCTCTGCCCGGATTCGCCAAGGCACTATCATTTACGGAGGTAGCTATATTGGTCGCAATTTGGAGACGGGCCACAATGTAATAATCAGGGAGCAAAACCTCATTGGAGACAATCTCTGCATCTGGAGTAACTCAATCATCGATTACGGTTGCAAAATAGGAAATAACGTCAAGGTGCATAACAATGTCTATGTAGCCCAGTTCACTATCATCGAAGACAATGTATTCTTAGCGCCTGGTGTCTCTCTTGCCAACGATATTCACCCCGGATGTCTGGATGCCACGAGGTGCTTAAAGGGTCCTCATATCAAAAACGGAGCCCAGGTCGGTGTAAATTCCTGCATCCTCCCCCGCGTAACTGTAGGCGAATACGCACTTATCGGTGCTGGAAGCGTCGTGACTCGGGACGTCCCACCTAGGGGAGTGGTATATGGAAACCCTGCTCGGGTTGTGGGAACAATAGGAGACCTTGTTTGCACTAGCGGTCTAAGGGACAAGCCATATGGCCATCTAATTGAGAGGTTCCAGGATGCAAATAGAGTTCGTTGACCTCAAGAGACAGTATCATAGCGTCGAAGAAGAAGTGCTGACTGAGATAACCAGAGTCCTTAGCAGCATGAAGCTCTTCTTGGGGTATAATGTCCAGCAGTTTGAAGTGGATTTCGCGCGCTACTGCAACACCGAATTCGCCATCGGCGTCGGTTCTGGAACTGAAGCCCTCCACCTAGCCCTGCTTGCGTGCGGGATTAGGGAAGGGGACGAGGTCATCACTGTTCCCAATACATTTTTCGCAACAGTGGAAGCGATAGCTCTTGTTGGAGCAATGCCCGTTTTTGTTGATATCGATCCTAAGACTTACAACATTGATATATCTCAAATAGAAAGCAGGATTACAGCCAAGACCAAGGCCATTATTCCCGTCCATCTTTATGGGCATCCTGCCGACATGGGCCCAATCCAAGAGCTAGCACTCGCTCACAATTTGGTTATCGTCGAGGATGCTTGCCAAGCCCACGGCGCCGAATACACGGGCCGCCGGACCGGCGCCTTGGGCAATGCGGGATGCTTCAGCTTCTATTTCAGCAAGAATTTAGGAGCATATGGCGAGGGAGGAATAATCGTAACCTCAGACCCTGACGTAGCCAAGAAATGCAAGATGCTGAGAGACCATGGCCAGGACTCCAAGCACAATCATAGGTTAATGGGCGTCAACAGCAGGCTTGACGAGATTCAAGCCGCTGTACTCAGGGTGAAGCTGCCACATCTAGACGAGTGGAATAATAAAAGGCGCGCTATTGCTCAGGCTTACGAGAAAGGCTTACCTTCATCAGTAGTGAAGCCCATCGAAATGCCTTGGGCGAAACACGTGTACCATCTTTACGTAATCAGAAGCCGCTTTCGTGACCAAATGCGAAACAATCTAGAGGCCAAGGGCATAGCTACGGGGATACATTACCCTATACCCATCCATCTGCAGGAGGGCTGCCGACACTACTGTAAAAGAGACTTTTCCCTACCTGTTACCGAGAAGATAACAAATCAGATACTTTCCCTGCCAATCTACCCTGAACTCACTTTGGAAGAAGTAGAATACGTTTGTAGCTGCATTCGGGAGTTCAGTGAGTCTTGCGCAGAAGTGGATGGCTTGGGAGCTTAGGGAGGAAATTGACATGCCACCACTTTTGCGCCGTCGCTCCATTCTGATACTGGCAATAGGCCTTATTCTGGGGATCGCAGTTGGGATTGGTTATTGGCAGGCCAGCCCGATAAACGTCAAACTCAATATGGGATGGCCCCCTATCGTCAGCAAGACGGTATTTCACCAGACTGTCACAACTCTCGGTCTAGTAACCAGCACGGGTGCTAGCCTATCTTCAGACACGCTGAAAACCGAAGTTGACCAATGCATGACGATACTAAACTCCTTCCCTTTCCTCAATTCCCTAAGCGAGCAGTTAGGAGAGCAGGCGCCACAGTATGCAGAGAAAACCAAGGATCTGGATAAAATGGTAACTGCAACCTATTTGACACAAGGTCAAGGCATACCAAAGATCCAACTGAAGGTAACTAGCAAAGATGCTGAGGAGGCTGTTTACATAGCAGACTTTATGCCACAGGCTTTCCAACAATATCTTTATCAGCAATACAATATTGTTGCGCAAGAGATGACGACACTCGAAGACAAGATAGTTCAAGATAGACTTGAATTAGGCAACATCACACAGCAGCTCGCGGATGAGGATGTCAATAACAACCCTGCTTATATAACCGCAAAGGCCGAGGCTGACGCGTTAGAGGTTGAGCTAGGCAACGCAACACGCTCATTGGCCTTGCTAACCGGTGACAATAGCAGCACAGTGATATACAGCCAAACACTCCAAAAAATAGACAACCTCAGCAAAGCCCTTGCCGCAGCTAGATATCAAGTAGCTGTCTTGCAGTCCCAGTCCGATACTGAGCAACTCGATCTAAAGCAGCGATACGAAGTCACCAGTAATGAAGTAGATTCGCTAGAAAAGCAGCTCTCGGCAGTATCATCAACGTTAGGCACGTTGCCAGCCACCAGTGTAGATGGTCAGGCATCTCTAAGTCTTGTTTCACTGGGCTCGCCTTCAGCTCCCTTAGATGTCCCATCTCCCGTCCAAAGTAAATCTTCAAACAAACCGTCTGGTAAACTCAGTGTGGGGTTGGGTGCCGTCCTCGGTCTTGGAGTTGCCTTCGTCTGGTTGAATCGCAAATGGGTGGCCAAACAGTTCGGTTCGTCTGGTAATTCCGAAGATTCCGAAGACTCCGAAGACTCTGAATGACGCTATATGGTGTGAAGCTGGGATAAGGGGAGATGAATGAAGGTCTTAGCTATCACGAACATGTACCCCACTCCGGATATGCCTGCGTTCGGTACCTTCATAGAAAGCGAAGTCGAGTCCCTAAGGCGCGAAGGAATAGAAGTAGATTTGCTCTTCATTAACGGGAGAAAGAATACTTTCAATTACTTCTGGGGTGTCCCTCGGCTTTGGGCCAGGCTACTGACGCACCGATACGATGTGATCCACGCTCACTACGTTTTTTCAGGATTCATAGCTAGAGCACAGATCATTTGTCCTGTCGTTCTAACTCACCACGGCGTAGAAATATTTAGAGGCTGGCAGTCTGTTCCATGCCGGATCATCACTCCACTGATGGACCGTGTGATTGTGCGCTCTCAGGAGATGAAACGGAGGCTGGCCTGTGACGAAGCAGAGGTCATTCCAGCCGGCATTGACCTTAACCTGTTCAAACCCCTAGCTCAACAAGAATGTCGGCAGCTGCTAGAACTGCCCTTGGACAAGAAGCTCATCCTGTGGGCTGGGGAATATTTCAGGTTGGAAAAAAGATTTGACATAGTCAAGGAAGCTGTCAGTATCCTGCAACAGAGAGTCTCGAACACAGAGCTAGTTCTCGTAACTGGCAAGCCCCATAGCACTATTCCATTGTACATGAATGCCTGTGACGCGTTGTTATTAGTCTCCGATGTCGAGGGCTCGCCAAATGTGGTCAAAGAGGCTATGGCATGCAATTTACCCATTGTTTCAGTACCGGTCGGTGACGTGCCTCAGATCATGGGAAAAACCGAGGGTTGTCACTTCTGTTCACAAGACCCCCAAGATGTTGCAGAGAAGCTGCAGATGGCTCTCGATTTTGGGAGAAGGACCGACGGGCGAGAGAAAGTCAAGTTTTTGGACTTAGCTGAGACAAGTAGGAACATCATAAGTGTGTATGAGAAGGCATTAGGCCGCAGAAAAACCGGGCGCGCAGAATCCATTAAGGGGTTCGGTGACAAAGGGGGCAAACGATCAAATTAGACGATCAATGTTATGGGGAGAGCTATGGCTAAGGTTTGCTGTGTCACACATCACTACTATCCTCAGCACTCACATATACGTAGAGACATGAATACTCTGGTTGAGCATGGGTACGACGTGGATATCATATGTTTGAGAGAAAAAGGCCAAAGTAGCAGAGAGAAAATAGATAATGTAAACGTGTACCGGATGCCAGTCCAACACAAACGAGAAGGTATAATCAGATATATTGTAGAATACTCTGCTTTTTTCATCTTTGCGACCATGACGCTAGCGTTCTTGCATCTTCGAAAGAGATACCGGGTAATAGAAGTGGACAATATGCCGGACATTCTGGTATTCACTGCTGTGTTACCTAAACTTCTGGGAGCTAAGGTCATCCTGTATGTCTTCGACAATGTGCCTGAGTACTTTGCTTTTAATCACAAATTACGGGCAAACCATATAGCTATTCGGTTTATGCGATTTTGTGAGCGCCTTAGCTGTGCTTGGGCTGACCGCGTTATTGTTACCCAGAGTGTCGCCAAGCAAGTGCTCCAAAGCCATGGTATCCCCAGTTCGAAGATGTCGGTTGTCCTCAATGTGCCGAACGAAGGAGTATTTGAACCTTCAGCCTCTTCTGGCGATATGACAAGGAACCAGAGCTTCCGACTTCTGACACATGGGTCCATGATATACAACTACGGCGTCCAGACCATCATAAGATCCGTTCCTCTTCTGGTGGACAAAATTCCTGGATTGGAACTCAAGATAGTGGGTCAGGGTGAATACCTTGACGAGCTTATTAGCCTGGCTCATGAGCTTGGAGTCGAAGAAAAAGTGCACTTCACTGGATGGGTTCCTCACAAGGAGATACCAGGTATTATTTCCCAAGCAGATGTCGGAATTGTTGCTATGCTGACTGACCTAATGCTGCCCACAAAATTGTTCGAGTACGTGGCTATGACGATGCCTGTAGTCATCACAGCTCTGCCGACAATGAAGGCTTACTTTGGCGAAGACTGCCTAACGTTCTACGAGCCCGACAATGAGCAAGATCTGGCACGTTGCATTCTTGAGGTCTATTCGCAGCCAAGCAAGGCTAGATCAATGGTTCTTCGTGCATCGGAACTGTATGAGAAATACAGATGGCGGAATACAAAGCACGCCTACCTACGCGTGTATGATGAATTGATGCGGTGAAGTCAGGGGGTTGAATGGAAGCTAGGGCTTATAGAACTAGCATTAAGTACGGTCCGGCAGCCTTTGTAGCCATTTTGCTACTGGTGCTAGCTATTTGGAGGTTCGGCCCGGTAACGCCTACTCAGGCTGCTGCACTCGCTATCGCGATTCTATTCCTTCTCGGCCTGAAGAGGCCGGTATGGGTTATGGCTGCCATCCTAGTGAGTTCTCTAACCCTTAACAATTCACTTGTTCACCTGTCCTCTAGCTTAGTGATCAGCGTGCGTCTTCTGCTGGTTATGTTAGCTTGGGTAATAGTATTGATGACCTCTGGTCTGAAGGGAATCCAAATTGGACCAAAGACTAGACGGATCCTCGTCCCAGCGCTTATCCTGGTAGTGTTAAGTATTATAGCTAACTCAGTTAACCCAGGGGGGATAGGAAATACCTCCAAGGATTTCCGCCAGTGGGCGGCGGCAATATTGATTGCTCTCCTTTTACCAGCGGTAGTCAGAAACTTGAAAGACCTAAAGATACTCTGTGGTGTAGTTCTTGTCTGCTTGTCCGCTTCCGCTGCCATAGCAATAATGCAGCATTATAATTTCCTGGGCATGAATCAACACACTCTTACTGGCTTCGACGTAGTGGGATCTTTCAGGGCTCCGGGAATAGCCGAGGCTCCACTTGAGCTGAGCTACGTACTTGCATCAGTGCTTCCTATAGCGGCGGGCATATACCTATTCAAAGGGGTTAAGGGCGGCACGCGATCATTCATGATGGCATCATTCGTGCTGATGCTGCTAGGTACCTACTTTACCTACACCCGCTCGGCACTTATGGGAGTGGCAGTCGGTTTCGTGGCGCTGGCTATGCTGGTGCGAAGTCGGGACAGGCTGAAGATTCTACTAGTGCTTTTTCTAGTGGGCTTCGTTTTTCTGCTGTTCAGCCAAGCACATGATACTCGACTTGTATCAACAACAGACACCAGCGCCGAGGGCAGAGTGGTATTGCGGGACGCAGGCATCGACATCGCCAGGGACCATCCCCTTTTCGGCATTGGAGCCTACAACTTCGAGACAGTGTCACTCCAATATGCCTCTCGGATCAACCCGGTCGCTTTCCAGCAGGCTGGAGGGTATGAAACTCTGGGGCAGTACCCGCCCCACAATGATTTTGTCTTCCTTGCGGCGTGCTATGGGATCCCAGCATTGATAGTGTTTATCTGGCTACTGGCTATTGTGTTACTCAGCATTCGTGATACCTACCGAGCCACAGGCCGACCTTTCATCAAAGGGCTTTCCTGCGGACTCATCGGCGCGTTATTGGCGTATCTTACAAATGCATACTATCACAATTGTCTATTCGATATACCTCTCTTCTGGGTGCTTGTTGGCTTCTCCCTAGCTGTTGCCAAACTGACGCTGCATGATCGTAAGATATTGGGTAATTCAAATGGTATACGTCCTAGTACGTAAATACCGCCACAACTTTGTGGTATGCGATTGCTGTATAGCGGTGGATCAACTGGTTTGATAGAGGATTGAGATGGGTCTCCGAAGAAATGGAATCATTTCCTGGAAATTGAGACTTATGATTTCTGTCATCATAAGTCTGGTGCCCTCGAATTTTCTCAGAATACTACTGCACAGGATCGTTAACGGATATAAGATCTCCCGCTCTGGCAGAATCGGCTTCGGAACTATACTAGCAGTTGATGAAGCAAGGATTGGTTCTGCTACCATAAAGATGTTCAATGTGTTTCAAGGTCCATTTAGCTTGCTCATAGAAGATGGTGTAACAATCAGCGTTTTGAACACTTTTAGGTGCGGGCAATGGGTGGTTGATGAAGAAGAACGTAAAAAGAACGTAGGACTTCTGAGATACTGCAAATTACGGAGGAACGCTTCAATAAATATTGGACATTTCATTGATTCTACGGGAGGGTTCGAACTCGGTGAAGGCTCGCAAATTTCAGGGCGAGATAGCCAATTCTGGACTCACGGTGCTGGCGTGGCTGATAAGTCCATCACCATAGGCAGAAATTGCTTCATTGGTTCCGCAGTACGCTTTGCTCCAGGATCGACTATAGGAGACCATTGTATCGTTGGCCTGGGAAGCGTCGTTACAGAGAAATTCAATGGTAGTCACCTTTTTATTGCCGGAGTGCCAGCAGAGGTCATCAAAGAGAATTACGATTGGAGAGGGCACATTCCCTTGGAGGAACACAACGAATTGCCTACTGCGAGGGCAGATTGATTGAGCGTTATTGTTTCATTTCGCGCCAGCGCAATTGGTGAACGTATGTGTTGTGTCCAGAGATTATCGAAAACTTTGGTTACTTGACAATTTGCCTTGTCCGGAAGACTCGCGTGTGAAAATGAGTATCCCTTCCTCTGGTTTGTCAGGTTCGGTTGATTTCATGAACGCAATGTTAGGTACGAAAGTAGCATCTTGACGAAGAGGCGAATAACAGTGCTCTTCCCCATAACGGAACTGCCCATAGGAGGGGCGGAACAGCAGCTATTGGAGCTAGCCAAAGGACTCAACAAGAGAAAATTCAGGGTCATTGTCCTTAATCTTGACAAAGGCGGGCCTCTGGAGCCTGCGTTTAAGCACCTCACGGGAGTCAGGCTAATTTGCCTGAAACGCAAGGGAATATTTGGTTTCTTGGTGTTGTTCAGAATCCTAGCTGTTGTGCGCCGGATGAAGGTGGACGTGGTTCAGCCCTTCATGACACCGGCTATATTCTTCAGCATTATACCTGCCCTTATTTGTCGCACACCGGTAAAGATCGTTACTGAAAGATCCGGCCCTGGCAGAAGGAAGGGTACCCCGCTTCGATACCGGATGTACTTATATGCCGAGGATTTCCTTGCGCGGTTTGTTGACTGGGCCGTCACCAATAGTGAGGCAGGGAAGCGCTATCTTGTTCAGCGGGGTGTTAACGTGATGCGAATCAAGGTGATCTACAACGGTGTCAATTTCCGCCGCCTGAATGCCGCTGAGGAAGAAATCTACGAGATCAGGCACAGGCTAGGTGTACCACCTGGCGGGAAGGTGGTAGGGATGGTGGCGACCTTGTTCCCAGTCAAGAATCATGCTTTGTTTTTAAGTGCAGCAGCCCGCATCTGCCGGGTTATCCCAAATACAAGGTTTGCTTTGGTGGGTGACGGCCCGCTTCGCACTCGTCTGGAGAGTATGGGTAACGACTTGGGCCTTGGATCAAGAGTGGTATTCTTCGGCGACCAGCGAGATGTAGGTGCGTATCTTGCGGCTTTCGACATAGCAGTCCTGACCTCAGACACTGAGGGGTGTTCCAACTTCTTGCTTGAGGCAATGGCGCTGGGAAAACCGATAGTTGCCACTGATGTGGGAGGCAACCGGGAATTGGTATCCCAAGGGGAAAGCGGTGTTCTTGTACCTCCAAGGGATGGTGAAGCGCTGGCCAACGCAATCATTAATTTGCTGTGTGATCCAACATTGGCCCGATCGATGGGGCAAGCAGGCAAAGAGAAAGTAACAACCCGATTTAGTCTGGAGAACATGGTCAGCCAATACGAATCTTTATACGAGGACACCCTGATAGGAAAAGCCAGACGCGGTGGTTTGCGACTGCATGGCGTAAGAGCACCAGGTGGACAGAACTCTGGAGCGAGATGAACCATGGGTATAGCTAGAACCGTAGCTAAGAATTCGTTCTTCTACTTCATCAATAGTGCGGCAGATCTTCTTGTGAACATGATGGTGGGCATAGCGCTCGCGCGTAGCCTCGGACCAGACCGCTATGGCTTATACTCCTACCTCACGTGGGTACTGGGGTTGGGCATCTTGGTTACAAGTCTAGGCATAGGCAACCTGGCCACAAGGTTTATTGCCGAGGGTATAGGGAAGCAGGATAGAGGTGAAGTAATTGCATTAGCTCGATCGACACTGTTTTTCAGGGGTTTGGCTGCTCTGGTCGCATTAGTCGTATTAGTGATCCTCTCTATATTTAGTGGTCACCTGTTTGGAGATCGCGCCAACGGGATTTACTTTGCTATCATTGGCTTTGCTCTTCTGCCAAATGTCATGATGTACTTGCTCACTTCCATATTCGCCGGGTTCCAAAGATATGACCTTGGAGCTTATGTATTGCTGGGTAGCAGTCCCTTGCGCGGAATAATAGTCGTAATCTTAGCAGTTCTCGGATTTGGGATTGGCCCTTTACTGATAGCAAACATGATTGGGTGGGTAGTAGGCTTCTTCATTGGTATCTTTCTTCTGCGCCGGCTAATACCCCTGAAGTCCTTAATATCAGCTCCTCCATTATCCTCGGCGACCAAGAGAAGTGCGCTGAAATTCGCCGTTACCGTGACTGCCGTGCAGGGTGTCACCTACCTTCTTTGGCAACAGGCTGAAGTTTTGTTCCTGGGCATATGGTGCCCAGCGAAACAAATCGGTTTCTACAGGCTCGCTTGTCAATTGCCGACGATAGTCATGGGTCTGGTGCCCACAGTCTTCGCTGGGGTACTGCTTCCCACAATGGCTGAGCAGTTTGGGAAAGGGGACATTGAGAAGATCAAAGCAATGTATGTCACATCGTCTCGCTATTTGATGATTATGGGTCTACCGCTAGCTGTCGCTGTAATTGCTCTTGCGCGACCATTGGCTAACATGCTTTGGGGGCCGGAATATGGTCCCACAATAGGGTTAATACAGATAGTCTCCGTTCCCTTCTCCATGTATGCTATCAATGGTGCGTGCACTGCTGTCATATACGCACTGAACAAGCCCACATTTGACCTCAAGGCAGGGGTGGTGTTAGCTTGTCTCAGTGTTGGCCTCGAATTGTGGCTGATTCCCAGATATGGCGTGCTGGGGGCGGCCATAGGGAGTTCGATCCCCCGGCTCCTGGTGGTCCCCATATACTCCGTCTTCGTATCTAGGAACATCCGAGCAGGCTGGCCTTGGGCTGATACAGCGAAGATAGCCTTGGCCTGTTGCATTATGGGACTAGGGCTCTATACCATACAGACTCATATGGGCACGGTACCCAGTATAGTTCTGTCCATACCAGTGGGGTTACTTATCTATGGAGCTTTGCTGTTCGGGCTGCGGATAGTGCAGCGGCAGGACCTGCAAATGTTTGGCCGACTTGAAGAATTTCTGCCATCGAGATTCAGGAAAACATATTTATCTCTTATTGGTGTAGCCATGAAAGCAGTACGGTAGTAGTTATATTGGAGACTATTGAGTTACGGGCACTTGTTGATTGCATAAGGTGATCATATGCCGAAGGTAAGTGTAATAATCCCTAGTTACAACCGTGCTCATCTCATCTCTGAGACCATCCAAAGCGTTCTCGCCCAGACCTTTAGAGATTATGAGATCATTGTTATCGATGATGGGTCCACTGATAACACCTGTGATATAGTATCCGCATTCCCGGTGAGATACTTCCGCCAAGACAACCGTGGGGTGTCATCTGCTTTGAACAAGGGCATTGAAATAGCCCGAGGGGAATATATCACCTTTCTCGGTTCGGATGACGTCCTTCTCGAGATTGCTTTGGAGAAAGGAACACAGATCTTGAATTCAAATTCTGAGGTAGGTTTCAGCTTTGGCCAGGCCTACTTGATGGATGAAAGAGGACATGTTTTCGGCCTAATCAAATCTAGCTTTTTACGACGCTCTTCGATCGTAGACGGCAAAGAGATAATCAGGGAGATGCTGACCACGTATAGAGTACCCATCACCACGACGATGGCAAGGCGTCGCTGCCTTGACACAGTCGGTGGTTTTGATGAGTCAATGAAAATGGCTGAGGACCGTGCCTTTCATGTCAACATGGCGAAACTGTACCCCGTGGCCTACATCGCAGAGCCTCTGATCAAGTACAGAATTCATTCTGATTCTATATCTGCGGCGGCGAGGTTTAAAGAGATGGAGAAATGCAATAGCATTGTTCTGGAAAGGATCTTCAATGACGATGAGTTGGGCCCGCTGTTCCGACGGCAAAGACGCAATGCCTATTTTCAACTATATTTCCGTTTAGCAGGCCACGCTTATTTTAATGCCAAGATGAAGACTGCTAGGAGCTATATCTTCAGGGCGGTGAGGACCTACCCTCGCGAGAGCTTGCGAGACCTAGGGATATCCTGCACGTTTCTATTTGCCAAGACATTGTTACCCCTTCCTATCTTGGCTTTTTACCGCAGAGGCACACAATATCTCAAAATCGCTATCAACCACAGATTGCGATTTGTTAAAAGCTGATAATCGCCATGTCAATAGCTTTGCATGTCCATGTTTGCATCATCGCAAGAAAGGAGCCGTAATGGCGATTTGCTACGCAACCGATTGTGTGTTGCACTTGGGGACTAACGTGTGGCACAATAATATGCGTCCGCCCTTGACGCAGCTGGGCGATGAGGATATCCCCCTTGCTTACGTCCTGGCGCCGCGTCTTCGAAACGTGAGCCAGCACGAACGGGGAGAGAAAGGACCTCATCCGGCAAAACAGGCCGATACTGCAGGAAACCCTGTTGCCACAAATTTGGGGAGCCCGATAGCTCAAGCTGGTCGGCTTTTTTCATTGACTTCCTTAGTGCCTTATTTCAATGGGAAGTGATTCCCGAGGTTCGTACTTTGGGCATCTGCGCAATTAGCTTGTACTGGAATTCGTTTCATCGATTTAAGTCGGTTAAGGAAATTGTCTCAGATTATGAGCACTGTTTGGGCTCAAAGAAATTCACCATTGATGGCTATCACTGTAGGGTACCCAACTTAGTGTACTGTGAACATGTCGCCAATCCACAAAAATGCAAGATTCATGATCACGCGTATCGCGTTGAGGCCACGTTCGTAGGGTATAGGGATGGTGATCGGACGATCCACAAACGCTCTTCGCTGGATGGGGTCATCGACGTTTATGTCTGGGGCCTGAGTTGTGAATCAGGCAATTCCCGGACCATTAGTAGGCTTCGTTAACCTAGATGGAGTTGATCACGCTGTACCGCCGCAGCAAGATCAAGCTGGACTATTGATTTATTTAGAACATGCATGAAGCCTACAAAACAAGTCTGCTGGCTCCGGAGAAATTTGGGATGATATCGAATAAATCGATTATGATTCTACCGTTGGTGGTATGGCCAATGCTATTCTTGTTCAGTACTGAGCTCTTGCATTACGAAGGCGTTTCAAGGAGGGATTAGAGTGGAGCGCTTAAGTCAGCGACTATTTCACATGGTATGCGTAAAGCACTATAAGAGACCTGAGCACCGTGAAGAAGAGGATTTTCAAGTAGGCCTTGATGAGGCAAAGAGATTTTTCAACCGCTTCAACGTTAGTGTAGAAATAATGCAAAAGACTGTATTGGACGTCGGTTGTGGACTCGGCAGCTGCTGCATTTACATGGCCTTAAATGGAGCAAAAAAAGTGGCGGGAGTCGATATTGACGAACGGAGAATCAGCTTTGCTAAATCCAAAATTGTTAATGCTTATCAGAACCTATCAGAAGTTGTTGAGTTCAGAGTTGCCAGTGATTTGAAATCCGAGAAGTTCGATATCATTATCTCCAAGGATAGTTTTGAACACTATGCGGACCCGGAGAATCTTATCATCACCTTGAAACAACACCTGAATGAAGGTGGCATCGTGGTTATTGGGTTTGGCCCGCTGTGGAAAGCGCCTTATGGCGGCCACATAGGTTACATGACAAAGGTTCCGTGGGCGCATCTCTTGTTTAGAGAGTCAGTAATCATGCGTGAGAGGAAGAGATTTCGTCCAGATGAAGACGCAGAATCATTCGAACAGGTAAGAGGAGGATTAAACAAGATGACAGTCAAGAGGTGTGTCAATGCCATCGCGGCAAGTGGCCTCAAAATCGAATACTTTGAGACAAACGTTTCGAGGAGAAAGCTAGTCCGCTTATTCAAGGTTCTGCGCCGGATACCCTTCTGTAGAGATCTTTTCACACAAAACCTCTATACCATAGCTAGATTGAGAGATTGACTTGAAGCTGCGGACTAGCGTGGTAAGGGTAAATGCAGCTACATAGTCAATTTGTTCTGGCAGGGTCATAGCTTGAGAGAAGCAAGAGAAGACACTGTTCGCGTGTGAAACAGGTTCCAAGGGTCCTGTGGATTGAAGTGTGTATGGGGTTTGTAAAAACAGGTTCGGGAAGAAGTCTACATGAACACATAAGGTACATTAAAGGTAGACAATGACGCAAGGCACCGGCTACTCCTATCCGAAGAGAAGCGCGTGATTTTGTAGGCGACATTCTTCGCCTAGTGCTGTGAAAGATGCTAACCTGTCGAGAAGGCGGCCCGCCAGAAAATCACAGAAACATAGGAGGGTTCCTGTGAGTTCCAGTGTTTATGTTACACCTTAGCATCTATGTTAATACTATGCTTCGGTAAGTACAAGCTATTACTGGCAATGGTCTCCCGGCCACTAGCCCCAGCTAGCCGTACTCCAACCAGCGGACACGAAGAAAACCATGGCTATTAAGGGCATCGCAGGACCTGAGAATGCAGCTAAGCACTGTTTGGTTCCTCGTCATCGCATGATAACGGTGCAGAGGAGGCCCGGCGAACAAGGAATTAGATCCGTTATCTCATCACAGAACGTAAATTCCTGCCTACCATTACGCATTATTGGGAGCGAAGAGTACTAATAGGCTATTGACGTTCATAATTCTATGGCGTATACAAGTATTGGGAGTTTGCTCAATGGATGGGCTACATGTGATGTAAAGTGTGGAATTCTATTAGGCAGGAGTGACTGCTGACTATGCCTCTGGCACACGGCATACATGTAGGCCTATCCAGATTCTAGAGGAGCGATAACGGACAGCGATGATACATTCTATGCCACCAATTGGCCTAACCCTTGGACCGAGACTGCTAACTCGAGCTACGAACTGGGCATCTACTGTAGTTATGCCCCACCTAGTGCGCCTACACGCACTCCGACTCCTGGTTCAACACCTACTCCGACACGTACGCCCACTCCAACAGTTTCTCCTACACCCACACCCATGCCTGGATTCGGCAACGGTTGTGGGTAATATCTATACCTAATATTTGCGTGGTTAAATTCACAGGGGTTAATCATGAATAGAGTTGCGCTGAAGGTGGTTGTAACAATTCTTCTACTTGCTGCTTTCATTTTGCCGCAGGTGTTTATATGTGACACAGTGAAAGCTGCCACCACCGGTACTACTATCGGCAATCTTACCTTAGTTCCTACTTTTGAGTCCATAAGCGTTTATGCTTACTTTACTGGCGACACGAATTCCAACAACAATGCAATAATGCAGTACAAACCAAGCAACTCTACTACGTGGGAAACAGGCATGACGATGGTTGTAGACCGCAATGCCCAATTGTCTGACTGGCATAATTATCCTGATACGACTGTATATTACTTCACGAATCCTTGGTATAACTCTTGGAAATCTAGCATTGTGGGGTTGACATCCAATACATCATACGATGTCAGGGTAACTTTTACTGACCCAGATGGGGTTAGCGGCACAAATCTCATAACTGGCACGGTTTCGACTAGGAATGAAGTCATACCTATAGGCTCAACTGCCTACTATGTGGCCAAGACAGGGAGCAACTCAAATGCTGGGACTCTAGCAAGTCCTTGGTTAACGATAGCCTATGGCCTGGCACACATCACAGCGGGGCAGACGCTCTATATCAAGGCAGGCACATACACCGAGTATGGTCTTAATATACCCAGCGGCACGTCGTGGAACAACCTTACCTCTGTCTGCAACTATGGTAATGATTCTGTCACGGTAAGTGGAGGGGTTACGTCATATACTGGAAATACTCTTTCAGCCATTAACCCATTCATGTGTACTGGAAACTATTGGAGGATAAAAGGGCTTACTATTACAAACTCCGACTATGCGGGAATATCGGTAAATGGATGCAGTCACTACCTGATTGAGAACTGTAGCATAGGCAACAGTTATGGCAACACTGGCTATTGTGCTCTGATATACAATTATAACGCTTTTGACGGCATCATACGCAATGTCACGTTCTTCAATACTATTACGGTAGCTGATGGCAGCCCAGACGGCCCAACACAGATTGCAGCCCTGACCTTCCAAGACTCTAGAGGAGAATATATCGTACATGACATCACTTATGCCAGCAGCAACCCGGCACCCTACTTTGCCGACTTCATCGGCAACCACGGGATGCAGTATTACAATAGCGGGCCTTACTGCGATAGCGACTTCTACAACATAGATATGGAAGCCTACGTTCCACCAGGGTCAGGCAACCCATTGTCCAGCGTGGGCGACAACGCCTTTGAGTTGAGGACGGCGGCCTGCAACGTCAGGGTATTCAACTGCACATTCAAGAATATGTCGGACTGCCCGTTCAGCCTTGGTCCCCTCACGGTAGGGCCATGTTACATCTTCCACAATATTGTTTGGAGGCAGTCCGGATGGGCTGGTGTTCCCAGCGGCGATGTTTTGCTCAAGTGCGGAAGCAATAATGACAGCATCAATGGTGGGCTTTCCCATGGGTATGTATTCCTCTATAACAACATCTGCTATGGCATCGGTGGAGCGTATGGACCTTGGTATGGTAGCGACATCTGGAACCACACATACCTCAATAACATTTTCGAGACAAATGCACACAGTGGTTATCTGCTATATCAGGCTAGCAACCTCAAGAATATGCATATAGATTACAACGATTATTATCAAGAGGGATACTATACATTTGATATGTACTATGGTCCAAGCCTTACTAGTGGCACTTATTACAATACTGTACCTAGTTTCTATGCAGTTAGCACTTATGAGCAGCACGGTATGGCCACAGACCCATTGTTTACTAATGCTGCTGCTGGAAACTTTGCTCTAACGTCTGGTAGCCCATGCCGAAATGCTGGTGTTATTATTCAAGGATTCAATGACCCCGCTGGTCCATTCCCATATTCTGGGGGTGCACCGGACATGGGCGCGGTAGAATATCAAGAAGGTGGTCCAACACCAACTCCTACACCAACTCCTACACCAACTCCTACACCAACTCCGACCCCTACGCCCACTGTGACACCAACACCTACCCCAACTGCAACCCCAAAGCCCACTGTGACACCAACACCTACCCCAACTGCAACCCCAAAGCCCACTGTGACAGCTACACCTACACCGACTCCAACACCTACGCCAAGTCCCAGTTCAAATGTATTCGGGTATCAAACACAAGGCGCGACAAACATGAGCTTTGGCAACTACGAAATCTTGGGGTCGTTGTATACCTGTCCCAGCAATGGCAATGCAATAAGCATAACTGCATATCTCTTGAATGGCTCTGGTGGGCCTATAAATTTTAGATTCGCCATATATAGAGCAAGCGACAAGGCATTGGTGGGTTACACTGGAAACGGTACTATCGCTGGAGGTGATTCTGATGACGGCTGGCATACCCTCAGCATAATTTCAGGAGGAACTTTAAGTGCTTCCACTAGTTATTACTTGGTTTGCAACCCAGAAGCATACATTTTTATTGCCTACGATAGTAATGGCACAAGTGCAAGCGATGACAACTTAAGCCCTGACTGGTGGAGTCAACCTCTACCTTCAACATGGGCGCAGAAAGCAGATGGCAGCTATAAGTATTCAATATATTGTGCCTATGCACCAACTCCGACCCCTACGCCTACTCTCAGCCCAACACCTAGCCCAACACCGACAGCTACGCCTACACCTACGCCTACACCTACGCCAAGTCCTACCCCAACTGCTACGCCAACACCCACGGCTACTCCTACGCCAACTCCTACCTCTACGCCTACACCTACGCCAAGTCCTACCCCAACTGCTACGCCAACACCCACGGCTACTCCTACGCCAACTCCTACCTCTACGCCTGGGCCTGGAGGAAGCACCACCACAGGCACTCTTACCCTAGTTCCTACTTTTGAGTCCATAAGCGTTTATGCTTACTTTACTGGCGACACGAATTCCAACAACAATGCAATAATGCAGTACAAACCAAGCAACTCTACTACGTGGGAAACAGGCATGACGATGGTTGTAGACCGCAATGCCCAATTGTCTGACTGGCATAATTATCCTGATACGACTGTATATTACTTCACGAATCCTTGGTATAACTCTTGGAAATCTAGCATTGTGGGGTTGACATCCAATACATCATACGATGTCAGGGTAACTTTTACTGACCCAGATGGGGTTAGCGGCACAAATCTCATAACTGGCACGGTTTCGACTAGGAATGAAGTCATACCTATAGGCTCAACTGCCTACTATGTGGCCAAGACAGGGAGCAACTCAAATGCTGGGACTCTAGCAAGTCCTTGGTTAACGATAGCCTATGGCCTGGCACACATCACAGCGGGGCAGACGCTCTATATCAAGGCAGGCACATACACCGAGTATGGTCTTAATATACCCAGCGGCACGTCGTGGAACAACCTTACCTCTGTCTGCAACTATGGTAATGATTCTGTCACGGTAAGTGGAGGGGTTACGTCATATACTGGAAATACTCTTTCAGCCATTAACCCATTCATGTGTACTGGAAACTATTGGAGGATAAAAGGGCTTACTATTACAAACTCCGACTATGCGGGAATATCGGTAAATGGATGCAGTCACTACCTGATTGAGAACTGTAGCATAGGCAACAGTTATGGCAACACTGGCTATTGTGCTCTGATATACAATTATAACGCTTTTGACGGCATCATACGCAATGTCACGTTCTTCAATACTATTACGGTAGCTGATGGCAGCCCAGACGGCCCAACACAGATTGCAGCCCTGACCTTCCAAGACTCTAGAGGAGAATATATCGTACATGACATCACTTATGCCAGCAGCAACCCGGCACCCTACTTTGCCGACTTCATCGGCAACCACGGGATGCAGTATTACAATAGCGGGCCTTACTGCGATAGCGACTTCTACAACATAGATATGGAAGCCTACGTTCCACCAGGGTCAGGCAACCCATTGTCCAGCGTGGGCGACAACGCCTTTGAGTTGAGGACGGCGGCCTGCAACGTCAGGGTATTCAACTGCACATTCAAGAATATGTCGGACTGCCCGTTCAGCCTTGGTCCCCTCACGGTAGGGCCATGTTACATCTTCCACAATATTGTTTGGAGGCAGTCCGGATGGGCTGGTGTTCCCAGCGGCGATGTTTTGCTCAAGTGCGGAAGCAATAATGACAGCATCAATGGTGGGCTTTCCCATGGGTATGTATTCCTCTATAACAACATCTGCTATGGCATCGGTGGAGCGTATGGACCTTGGTATGGTAGCGACATCTGGAACCACACATACCTCAATAACATTTTCGAGACAAATGCACACAGTGGTTATCTGCTATATCAGGCTAGCAACCTCAAGAATATGCATATAGATTACAACGATTATTATCAAGAGGGATACTATACATTTGATATGTACTATGGTCCAAGCCTTACTAGTGGCACTTATTACAATACTGTACCTAGTTTCTATGCAGTTAGCACTTATGAGCAGCACGGTATGGCCACAGACCCATTGTTTACTAATGCTGCTGCTGGAAACTTTGCTCTAACGTCTGGTAGCCCATGCCGAAATGCTGGTGTTATTATTCAAGGATTCAATGACCCCGCTGGTCCATTCCCATATTCTGGGGGTGCACCGGACATGGGCGCGGTAGAATATCAAGAAGGTGGTCCAACACCAACTCCTACACCAACTCCTACACCAACTCCTACACCAACTCCGACACCAACTCCGACACCAACTCCGACCCCTACGCCTAGGCCCACACTGACGCCGACGCCTACTCCTTCGCCAGTCTGCATGGCTGGTGACGCCAACGGAGATGGAACCGTCAATAGCCTCGATGTAACCAAGGTGGAGAGAATCATAATGGGCCTAGATGCCCCTACCTGTGGGGCGGATGCTAATGGTGATGGTAAAATAGATGCTCTAGATATTGTCAGAATAGAGCAAATCATCTTGGGTCTCTGACTGTCGCCACAAAAGATGTATATATGACGTAGAGTTGCCATTCAAATCGAAGATCCACACTCGCTCTCTGCTTCATCTGTCGGTGAGGCTGTGCAAAAAGCACGAGGTGATTGTCTTCGTATCTGAGGCTTCCCTTGGAACTGTATCCTGTGTGATGCTGAACTGGGTAATATGCGCGCATGACGGCGTTTTCCTACTGCTTTCTAACCGTCCATACCATTGACAGGAATACTGACTAGGTGTATATATTTTCCAGTATGCCTTTCTAGGTACGCGCGTTTGCCAGTTTGAGACAGGTGGCTTGGAAGAAGACCTGCGTAGTAAGCATGAGGTGCGCTCAGTTGGCATAAGCGAAAGAACATCTGGCATAAATCTGCATGGTGGTTAAAACAATGGATCATTTTCAATATTCGGAGGATTTCTACAAGAGTATTGTCCATTTTCACAGAGGTAAAGAGCACAATCCCGACTATGCAATGTATCTTGATGAGCATCTTGGTGGGCCAACCAGCCGCGTTGTAAGGTTCACAAATTTACTGTGCCCCAGAATCGAACAATACTGCGGAAGCCTTAAGAACAAGATGGTGTTGGATTTTGGGTGTGGGACAGGAGCAACAACAGTAGCTTTGGCACAATTCTGCGATCATGTAGTTGCCTTTGATGTCAGTAAGGAAAGCATTGAGATTTGCAAGCGCAGAGTTGGTGAACACAGACTTCAAAGCAAGATTCAGTTCTACGTTGCTGATGATTTGGATGATGTCAGAGATTCAATGGGGACATTTGACTTGATTCTAATAGAGGATGTAATTGAGCACATACCACTGAGCAAGAAGGATCTAAGAAAGAGACTGATACGGACTCTATTTGACATGTTGAATGAGTCAGGATATATATATATAAATGACACTCCAAATCGCCTTTGGCCTTTTGACGGACATACGACTAAATTATGGTGGATACCCTGGAGTAAACCGGGGTCAAAATGGGCATATGAAAGGGCAATACGTAAAGGCAGACATTCCGATTATCCAACGATAAGCAAGGGGCCCCTGGGGTTAGAGCAACGCGGGGCATGGGGAGCGACGTATTGGGACATCAGGAATTACCTAAAGGGCCAGAGATTTGTTTGCGTGAACACACTTAGCAAGAATGATCGGCCTTCCTTTCATTTATCATCATCGCCCAAAGCCATGGCAAAAGTAATTTCGGAATACCCAGCATATTACCTTGGCACAAAGGTATTCCACATACCGAAAACGGCCTTTGGTTCCGCTCTCTCAAATCTTGTCATACAGAAGCGCTAAAGACATTGTTCGTCTAAATTTGCAGCAGGTAGCCGATCTTTAAACATGGCTGCAAGAGCTTTGATCTTTGTGCTCCTGCCCCTCCGTGTTTTGGAACTGATTCCTTTGGAGTAGCCTATGACTGTGTGCTTCCCTGCCATTACCTAGGAACTGGTTGTTTTGCTGGGGGGGGTAGCGCTATGGGACACTAGGAGCTTGGGTCACGACTGTTTTTCAGGGTGATAGGCCGAGCTCCTAGCTCTGCTTGAATATCATAAATGCCTGGCTAATCTTTGATATACACCGTTTACTTGTTACCGGCTCTACTCTATTGC
>Ga0209777_10001857_pt1 | contig 29139 bp, 19 predicted proteins | sample FrelakmetHBP12HB_FD_187147 | JGI IMG/M metagenome (GOLD analysis project Ga0209777, IMG submission 187147) | Freshwater lake sediment microbial communities from the University of Notre Dame, USA, for methane emissions studies -HBP12 HB (SPAdes)... | ecosystem: Environmental > Aquatic >...
GTTGAAAACACGCCCACTCCTTTCTCGGTAAAAGGGTTGATGCCTGACAACGTTTGATTCCAGCAGTCCTCTCGACCCGATCACAATATCATAGCCTCTGGTAAACCAGGGCATCAGTTTTTCAATCTCTTCTATGGGTGTCGAAAGATCGGCATCAGAAAAAAGGAGATATTCCCCTTGAGCTTCAAGCATGCCTCTCTTGACTGAATATCCCTTGCCCATATTTTTTTTATTTTGCAAGAGTCGAATGGCATTATTGTGGGCCGACCGATTTCTCACCAGGTCTCCCGTCTTATCAGTGCTGCCGTCATCTATGACAATAATCTCATACGGATATCCTTGGGTTTTTAGGTAGGATTCAATCCTTGAAAGGGTTTCTGTAATCCTTTTCGCTTCATTAAAGGCTGGAATTACGATGGATAAATACATTTTCCCCTTTATGTGTTAAGATCGTTTTGGGCCTTTTTAGAAGAGATTTAGAACTTTACTGATCAGAATTAAATAATAATTGATTAGTTAAATCAAAAAATTATATAATAATATACCCGAGGAGATCAAGCGGAAATTTATATCTTGAATTCATAAGCAAAAGAGGATGCCCCTATCAGGGGATCTTTCCGTAGCGCTAGGGAGCTCGCTGAAAAAATTGATCTCTTCGTTAAGAACCATAACCGGAATTCAAAACCTTTTATGTGGACTGCGACAGCGGAATCTATCTTCGGAAAACTTGAAAAATTATATAATACTATTTCTGTTACGAAACACTGGGCAAAAGGGTCAAATAGGCCCAAATTGCTTGTAAGGGATCGATTGATAAAGAAAGGAAGAATTATGGTTCTTGGGAAAAAAATAACAGTAGTCATGCCTGCTTATAATGCCGCGCGAACTCTGGAGAAGACTTATAGTGAGATTCCCCGTGAAGTGGTGGATGAGGTTATTTTGGTGGATGATTTCAGCAATGATCAAACGGTTAACTTAGCAAAATCTTTTGGGATAAAGGTATTCCTTCATGACAGTAATTATGGTTATGGTCGAAACCAGAAAACCTGTTATGCCGAAGCTTTAAAAAATGAGGCGGATATTATTGTTATGCTTCATCCGGACTACCAGTACACACCCAAATTAGTCTTGGCTATGGTCTCTATGATTGCCAGTGGGGAATATGATGTAGTTTTAGCTTCCCGAATCATCGGAGGTTGTGCCCTTAAAGGAGGTATGCCCTTTTATAAGTATTTTTTTAATCGATTTCTTACTGCCTTCCAGAATCTTCTGATGAATTCAAAACTATCGGAGTTTCATACCGGGTATCGGGCTTTTTCCCGTAAGGTTCTGGAAACCTTGCCTTTACTGAAAAACTCGGATGACTTTGTCTTTGACAATCAGATGTTAGCCCAAGTTTTGTATTTTGGTTATCGTATAGGCGAACTCTCCTGTCCAACAAAATATTTTCCTGAAGCCTCATCAATTAATTTTTGGAGAAGTGCTCGATATGGGATAGGGGTAATCAATACCAGCCTTAAATATCGATTGCAAAGAATGAAACTGGGAAAGTTTCGTATATTTACTCCCAAAGATCAGTGTTTGGGGGGAAGTTATTATAAAAGCATTAAGGGTATATAACGGTGGTAACCCATTATACTCAAGGGATCGAGATAAGGTTGGAACAAAATTCAAATTTTAAATTAAAATACAAGATGAAACAAATTATCTCAATAAACGATAATTAATTATTGTTGGATTTTTAAGCCATTGCCAAAGGTCGATCATCCCAGATGGATCAAGCAGTATGTGCTTGTAAACCGGCCAGGGCATAGTGGGTTTTACTTCACCTGGAAGTACTCCCTGAAAATATTGGATGAAGAAATAGAAGGTTACGGCAATAAAAAAAGTGCTTATAATGGATACTAATCTTTTTAAAAAGGTCTTTTGTAAAGAGCCAAAGAAACCTGCCAGAGGAAGGGCGAACATGCCCAAGGTATCTACAAAAGCCCTGTGTCCAAAGGAACATCCGTAGAACCAGCAATACCAACTGGATACAAGATATAAATGGAGTATGAGGCAGACTATGATAGGCAACCGATATGATTTTAAAGGACCTTTGAGTTTCCAAAGGCCTAAAACTGAAAAGAACAATATGGGCGACCAAATAAAAAGCCCGTGATGCAGGCTGAAGAGGACCTTAAATATTTGGGGAGAAAAGAAATAAAACTGCATAACGTCAAACGTATATGATTTAACCAAGAAATGGTTGGTAGCTATTTTCCAAATAATCATTTGGGGTGAGAAGACCAAAACGGCCATGGCCAGCATAAGGAAAACCTTGTTTTTCACCTGACACAAAAAACGAACCCTCTCCTTTAGGCTGTCCCAACCGGTTATTCCATAAAGAGGCAGGAATGAGAGAAAGACAAGGTTAGTATTTCTAACCAAAGGAATCAGCGCGGCCACAGTGCCTAAGAATAGGGTGTTGACACGAGAAGGATCGGCGTTCCATCGAGGCACTAAATAGAGGAGTAAGCAAATCAGGAAAAAGGAAAAGATGTGGCTGAGGCTATCTTCAATCGTTGCGTAGGCGAGTAAGTTGGTTCCCAAAAACAGGCTAAGGAGTGTAGCCATAACCACTTTGGATGAAAAATATCTGATCATGATCTTAAAAAGGAGGACCAATCCGACGAACATATAGAAGATTGACGAAAGTTCAATGGCTAATTGATAAGTAAGAGAAAAGCCATCGCTTGCAGATCCTAAAGGTGGTGCAGCCAGATGTCCCAAAAGGAAAAAAGGAAACATTAATATGGCTTGGCCTACAGGGTTTTGAACTATATAACGCCCGGTGGCAGGATAGCGCGTAAAACCTTCCCCCATGTGCAAGTCCAAGCCAGCATCAGGATAGTCATATAGCCGCGTTGGAAAATACAGGCTCTCCATGGACAGGTCATGGTAAATTAAATAAGAGGGTAGATAGGAGTAAGCACCAAGACCGTCAGACCAGATGGGGGGAAAGGGATGTTTGGTATGATAAATTATGCTGAGGGCCAAGGCAAAGAAGGTTAGGACCAGAAAAAAATTTGCCCATAATCGATTAGGGAAAAGCTTTCCTTGCCGTCGGCGAAAATAAAACCGGCCTAACCAGAGCAGGGTAAGACCCAGGAACCCCAGAAAGCAAAGGTATTCTCCCCAAGAAACCACATCTAACCAAGTAGTGATGTTTCCGAGTTCCAGGTAGGATAACTCATCTACACTCAAGGTGCGATAGATGCTTTGGCCGGGCCCAGCCACTTCTATCCTGAGCCATCCCTGTCCTAACTCATTGTTGAGGCGCAATTCCAAGAAATGAGGCCCGGGGGTCAACCATGTTTTAGTCTCCCCAACATTAAGAGGGCTTGTACCCTTCAAGGTGATGACAGGGCGGCTGTCTATTAAAACTTTACCATTATCGTCACAGGATAATTTTAGTTGGTAGAGGCCCCCTTTTGGGACTTGCCAAACGGCATAAGCGGAAAGGGAGGAATCCGGTTTGTCCAGGAATAGAGAGGTGTTGACCACTCTGTTTGGAAAATAAGACTCTACTCGAAGTTGGTGCCTGTCCGGTCGAGCCTGAGGAAGGATGACCGCATGCCAGATAAACGGCCAGATGGCAAAGTGAAAAAGGAAAAAGAACAAACTTACCCATAAAAGAAAATAACTGGGAAGGGGTTTTTTTTGAGCTATCTTCTTCACATTCTCCTTTTTGGAGAGAAGTGCCGATGCCCGTCGGCGAAAATATAACCGTACCCGGATCAGGATAAGCCCCAGGAATCCTAAAAAGAAAAGGGTTTTCCCCCAGAAAACTACATTCAACCAGGTCTCGATATTTCCGAGTTCCGGATAAGACAACTCATCCATACTCAAGGGGTTATAATCGGCCTGGCCTAGTCCGGCCACTTCTATCTTAAGCCACCCCCTCTCAAGGATATTGTTGAGACGCAATTCCAGAAAATGTGGGCCAGGAGTCAACCATCGTTTGGTTTCCCCAACATTATGGGGGCTAATACCTATCAAAGTGATGATAGAGTGGTTATCTATTAATAATTTTCCATTGTCGTCGCAAGATAATTTAAAGTGATAAAATCCCTCTTTGGGGACCTGCCAGACGGCATAAGCTGAAAGAGAGGAGTCCGGTTTGTCCAAGAATAGAGAGGTATTGCTAACCCTGTTGGGAGAGTAAGACTCTACCCGAAGTTGGTGTTTGTCCGATCGGGCATGGGGAAGGATTACCAAGTGCCAGACTATCGGCCAAATGGTGAAATTGAAAAGGAATAGCACTATACCCCCCAATAAAAGGAGATAATTGGAGGGCATCCATTTTTCGATAATCCTTTTTAACTCGTTACGGTATCTTAAATCCATTTCTACTCTTTAGCAAAATATTCCTGATTTTACTAACCTAACAAGTTTTTGTCTAACTGGTGAGTCACTTACAAAACTAACGAATTGCGTCACCCCGGCTTTCGCCGGGGCCCAGAACAGATTGGAAAGACCGGCTTCCGGCCCCGGATACACGCACTCCGGGGCAGGCCCCCGCCGGAATGACGTTAAGGGATTTTTGCAAGCCCTTCATTATGAGTCCCCAAACCGGATAGCCAACCATCTGCGTTTTTCTCATTTCGTCCTCCCTTGAGGCTCAAAAGGCTTATTGAGTTTTAACATAGAAACTCATTACTATAATTAGGTTATAATATAATAATAAGGGAAGGCAAGACGAATTTTAACTTTTTTTTAATGGTTTTTTGGCCAGGGCCAGTTGCCTGGGGTTTAAAACCCCGCTGGAAGTCCAGCCTTAAGCGTTGCACTTCGAGGTTGAATTCGGGTATCTTATATCCTGTTGATTTTTTTTATTGTCGTTGGTAAGTTACTCTTAATCCTCCATGAAAAAGAAAAAGAAGGAAATAACATTTTTATTTATCATTTTTGGGGTTTCGATCCTGACCCGGGGGTTGACCCTTCTTACGCCTACCTTGGCCGGTGATGAAACCAGTGTGGGCCTTATGGCCCTTAGGGTAATGAAAGGAGATTTTCCGGTTTTTTATTACGGGCAAAATTTTATGGGCTCCTTTTTCCAGTTTGTAGGCCCATCTCCTTGGACTTTGGAGCTTTTACCGGCTATCTTTTCCATTTTGTTTCTCGTTCTTTTGTTCCTCTTGGCCAAAACATTTTTCGACTACAAAACAGCCCTGATCAGTATTGCCCTGTTATCGATCCCGCCTTTTTTCTTTCTGGGATGGAGTCATGAGGCCAGGCTCCATTATCACTTTGCCGTTATTTTTGGAACTTTCCTTTTATTAATCTCCCATCAATTGGTTAATCGGCAAGTATCTCCTGAAAAAAAGAAACTCCTCTTTTTCATTATGGGATTGTTATCCGGTATCGGTTGGTGGACTAATTACCTGATTATTACCTACATTCTCCCCGTTGGTTTTTTTCTTTTCCTGAAAGATAAAAAGGTTCTGTTTAGAAAAAATGTTTTCTTTTTGCTCTTCATGTTTCTGATCGGCAGCCTGCCCCTATGGATATTTAATGTTATCCATCATTTTCCGATAGCCGGTATAGCTGGACTGGCGGAACCATCCGATATTATCCCTTATCTGAAAGATTTTTTTACCAATGCTTTTCCTATCCTATTAGGATTTCCGCCGCCTCTAAATAAAAACCATCTTGATTTGGTTGTCTATTTGATCATCGGCCTGCTGTATTTTATAGCTATCATCTATTATGGTTATAAATTTCGGGCCGCACTCAAATCTACTCTCGTTCTCAGACTTACCCAAACCAACGGCGGAGAAATTCTTTTTTCCCTTTTCTTGATAACCATTATGATCAATCTCCTGACTAATTACGGCATCCGCCTTAGTGATGATGATCAGAAATATCTCTTGCCCCTTTATTCCTGCCTTCCAATTTTCGTTTCGGTATTATTGATGGACACTGGTAAGAAATCTTATCTGTTCTCTATCGTCCTTTTCGGGTTAATCCTTTTTTCAAATCTGGCGAGTAATATTCGGCACGATGGCTGGATGGTTTTCAACTCTCAAAAATTGTTGACCTATCGGCAATCGGAGGTGATTGAAAATCGTTTGTTAGACTTTCTAATAAATAACGGATATGTACGCCTGTATTCTGAAGGAAGATTAGGCAATAGATTGATTTTTAGAAGTAAAGGGATCCTTATTGCTTCTCATCCCTATCAGGAAGGGTGCCTTAAACATGCCGATATGGCCGATGCTGCCTTCCGACCTGCCTACCTCTCCCAGGGAGAAGATAAAGTCTATGAAGAGAATATAAAAGCAATCGGAGGTTCTTATCGAAAAGTCGCCGCACCGGGCGGCTATTTTGTTTACAATGATTTTATACCCCCTGAACCGTACCGGCCGATTCCCCGGGACTTTTGGATCGGAACCTCAAATGTTCAGCCGTCGGGAGCCAAATACGCCTTTGACGGTGATATCACCACGGGCTGGGGCACTCTGGGCCCTCAAAAAAAAGGAACTTACTTTTTATTGGATCTCGGGAGAGTGGAAACTGTGGGAAAGATATCCTATATCCCGGCAATTTCTTATCAGGTCCCGGTCGGTTATCAAGTGGCCCTTTCTGGAGATGGAAAAAGTTGGCAAACCGTATCAGAGGTTCAGGGATATAAAGGCCCAACCTTTTGGTCCGGCCCAAATCCGATGACCAAGGTCCGCTATGGCAGGGTTGAAACCGTCTTCACCCCCCAACCGTGCAGATTCCTGAAAATAAGTTTATTGCAAGACAGCAATGATACAGTCTGGACAATCAATGAATTATTTTTATTCGGCCCAGATGATGAAATCGAAAGTAAAAAAAGTAAAATTTCCGATGGGCCGGAAATCGATCGTCTATTGATTTTTTTAAAGGACCAAAAAGTCCATTTCGTTTATGCGGACCATTGGTTATCAGCCGTTATCCGGGTAAAGAGTGATTGGAAGATACGAACGATCATATCGAATTATTTTACCGGAGATAATGGAGAAAATGAACCTCCAGCCGAGAGTTTTGAAAGGACTCATCTGGATAGGAATGTAGCCATTGTGACAGAGAAAAGGGATATGGGCCTGGAAAAGATATTGCAGGAATCCAGGCACGATTATCGTAAAAAAGAAATAGGATCTTTTATGGTCTATTATGATTTTTCAAGCCCTGCTAAGACGCCATCCCTGCCGGTTAAAAATTGGAAGGTTACTTCCAACATCAATCCCCAGGATGCCGGAAAGGCCATTGACAGAAATCTATCCACCCGATGGACCAGTGGGAAATCCCAGGAGCCAGGCATTTATTATCAAATTGATTTAAATGCAGTCCAATCTGTGAAAGGATGTGCCCTGCTTTTAGGTAAGTCCGTTGATGATTATCCCCGTTCGCTCAGACTGTTTTCTTCTCTGGATGGAAATTCATGGCAGGAAATAAAGACCACGGCAGAATCAGGACTTTACTGGACAGGAGAAACCCTTCTAAAAATGACTGGAAACCGTTTCTTCTTTTCTCCAGTCCAGCTCAGATATCTCCGATTAGTTCAGGAAGGAAAGGACCCGGTTTATTATTGGTCCATCCATGAATTGGAATTATTTTGAACCCCCATCAAAAACTAGGTTTTAAGCCTTGAAATGCGCCTTAAGGATGTCTTTAATAGACAGGTAAGAGTCTAATACTTTATGCAGGTCAGACTGGTAAACCATAGTTTGGCTTTTCATGAAACCACGTAAATTGTCGATGTCTACCGGCAATTTGATGCCGATAGTGTTAAGAAAAGACAAGGGTAAAATCAGAAATTTTGACGGAACAGGTATGAAAATTGTTTTACGCTTTAATAGATTTCGTAAGGCGATTAAAATTTCTTTGAGTGTGACTCTTTGGGGGTAGTAGAGATTGTATTCGCCGGTATTACTGGTGGCCATCATGATTTGGTAAATGGACTGACAGAGATCGTCAATCCCGATAATATACATTTGCGAATTGCCGCCATCCAGCAAGGGAACGAGAGGAAATTTTTTTACTATACGTACCATCCCGGCGAAAATGCCTCCTGGGCCCAGAACGGTTCCCGGGCGGACGATGATGCCGGTGTTTCTTTTGAGAACCTGTTCGATTTCAAATTTGGCTTTTCCGTATTCTGTTTGCGCATCTGAGCGCGAGGAAAGAGAACTGATAAATATCTGTTTTGATACCTGATGTTTATCGGCCGCTTCAGCAAGAGCCAACGTGCCTTCAACGTTGTTCCTGAGAGCACCTTTCTGAAAATCGTGGGCGCAATGAATAACGACATCCATGCCGGCAAACATAGCACCATCAAATTGCTCCCCCAGTTTGTGGGGGTAGATTTTTTCAAACGGAGATCGTCCGTCTGCCAGTTCCGGGGACCTGCTGGTAGACCCGCAGACAGAGTATCCTTGGTCTCGAAGAAAAATGCTGAGATGGCTTGCAATGAAGCCATGTATTCCGGTAATAAAGACTTTCATAGGCTTTGCTGAAACATTGATCTGATATTCCGGGCCACACGTATGGCATTGGCCATAATGGTGAAAGTCAGATTCTTGGCCGGCAGCCTGGGAAAAGTTGCGGAATCTCCGATATACACATTCTTGCTTCCATACAGGAGACCACTTCTATCTGTTTCGTAAGGCTGTTTGGGTTTCGCTCTCATCGGCAAAGGCCCGGCATAATGATTACTTAGTCCCGGTTCACTCTGTTGTATCAGGGAAGAAAAACTTAGGTAGCCAATACGTCTAAAGACTTTGAGCAAATGCTGCTCGAGCGAATGATCTTCGCTACGATTAAATTTGATAACGATGGAACCATTCTCGTTGATTTTTAAGTAATTGCTTTTCTGCGGATCTGATGAACGATATACCTGCATGACAGCCATAGCCGGAAGAATATACTTGGCAGCAGCCAGGCAGCCGGAGACTGAGAAGGGGAAGTCAAAAAGCATATCTGAACGCGGTATTCCTTCCATCCCGTAAATCATGCCGACCACTAATTCATTGCACAGTTTTCCTGAGTAAACAAAACAAAGCTGAGAGGAATACGATTCCTTGTCTATGGGCATCCCTATTCTGGTTAGCGATACCAACGGGATAAGGGAAAATGGATTCTCTACAACCGGGAGTTCCGTTGTAAAATCATTGTGTGAGAAAAGAACAAGCCGTGCTGTATTAAGAGCACCCAAACACAGGATCAGTTTCTTACAGCGGAACTGTTCCATAGAACCGTCGTTAATCTTCTTTACCAGAACAGTGACTCCATCTTCCTGTTCCTCAAACTTTTCTACCAGACGTCCCGACAGATATTCAACTTCTTTCTTTTCTACCATAGCGCGAAGTGTAAAGGCCGGCGAATAGATGGCAGAATTCCTCGACTGAAGAAACTCCAGATTATCGTATCCACACCTTTCCCGGTCTCCGTAATCCGTACTCAAGACCGCTAAACGAGGATGACCCAGATAAACGCCGTTGTTTTGAAATCGGCGAGCATTTCGTTGATACCTTTTCAATATCTCAGCTCCTATTTTACTGAGTTTTAGTGCCGGGAGCATTCCGGATGCATCTCCTAAAAACCGGGCCAGATCATCATCTGCTCCCGATATTCCTACGTGCTTGGTCAGTTCGTCGTAAAAAGGATTCAGGTCTTCGGAGGTTATAGGGTACTCTTTTAGATCATCATGATTGAACCTATACACTTGCGCCCCCCAAACATTGGCCAAGCCCCCTTCAGCATAGCTCACCGTCGGAGAAAATTCCTTGGAAAGAATCATGGGAGAGCCTTTCGGTTCTTGAATCACGTAGCGCATTAAAGGGGCTTTTACTTTTGGGGTCAGCTTCCTGAATTCAATATCATTGAGTGATTCGAACTGAGCTCCTATGATTTTATTAAAAAGCGTTTCCTTATTTTCGAGATCATATAGGTTCCCCGCCAGTGATTCTTTTGGCGGAATATGGCCCACATCCAAGACAAGGGTTTTCAATCCGCGCAATGAATATGCGCAAAATGCGCCGGCAGCTCCTGAGCCGACTATGATTACATCAAACAAACTGATTTAATCTCCATAACAGGAATTTGCCCTTGAGAAACTTCGATACGGTTCGAAAGCCATGGAAGGCTAATACGGTGATCGCTCGAAGTCTCTGCGGGTGTTCGTTGACAAATCGCCGGCGGTAGGCACCAAATGCCTCGGTGATATGGACCAGGATCTTGAGCTTGCGCACAAGTATGTGGTTTTTATCGGAATAGCGCAGGGCGATCTCCAGGGCCTCCAAATCAAGCCCCAGTTCAACCGCTTTAGCCATCCAGGTCAATTCTGACTGGACAGCGGATCTGAGATAGTAATGGTGCGCTTCAATATATTTTTTTAAAACTGGCTCAGGGATTCGAGTTCCAAAGACGGAGTAGTGCAGTAGTTCTCCCTCGGCTCTCAGATGTGCAGGATCAGACATTGTAGCCATCATTCACCAAAGGGGGCACGTTATAAATTAACAATATCCAAAAAAAGCCTCCAAAAGAACAAATAGGCCTTCTTGTAAGTAGGTAACTTGGAGGCACCCCATTTTCTCTCATATTCATGAGAAGCCACTTCCTTGACCCTAAATTTTTTCTTGAGACACTGGACAACCATGTGTTGCTCGATATCGAAATCATTGGCTTTCAGGTCAAGCTTTAGGGCCGCGCTTTTCTTGATCGCCCTGAAACCGTTCAGGCATTCCGTAAGGCCAGAGTTCCAGATATAATTAATCATCAAAGCCAGCAAACCTCCACCGACTGCCCGCACATAGGTGTTCAGATCTCCTTTCCATTCATCACTCCCACCCTTAAACCTTGAACCAATAACAAAATCAGATTCGTCCTTTATCAAAGGTTCTATTAAGGACGGTATCTGCCCGGGATCATGCGAACCATCTGCATCTATAAAAACTATAATATCCCCGCTGGCCTGTTGGATACCTACCTTATAGGCATCCCCCTTCCCCTTTTTATTGTCCAAAACAACTTTTGCCCCTTTGGATAAAGCCAGTTCCCGCGTCCGGTCCGTGGAATGCCCGTCAATAACGATAACTTCGTCTACAAATTTTTTTGATTGATCTATTATTTCAGCAATCCCGCCTTCTTCATTTTTTGCCGGGATTATCAACGAAACAGTATATTTCTTGTTCCCCATGATTTAAAGCCTTTCGTAATGAAAATCCGAAGAGGTCAAACGGAAATTGGATCTGAAAGGTCAAAGAGAAAGACAGGGTTAGATAAGAAGGGAAAACAGTGTCTGGTGAAACCCCTATCCCGACCTTCCTTGTCAGGATAAAACATAACTTCTTATTGCATTGGCTAACACCTGATATCCTGCATCGTTCAGGTGAACGCCGTCAGAAAGATAATAATTCAAATTAATTTTATTGGCATTTATAAACAGACCATAAACATTAATAAATTTTACATTTTTGCCGTTACATAAGGAATAAATCTGATTGTTATAAACCTCAATAAGGGCACGGGCAAAGTCATCTTTCACCGGTATCATGGAGAGAATAAATATCTGAGTTTTGGGAGAGTCAATTCTTATTCTGTCGATAATAGTAGAAATGTCACTGACTAAAACGCCTTCATGACGACTTAAAATATTATTTACACCGATCATGATGAATATTTTGTCCGGCTTGGAAGCGACATATCCATCGATGACTTGGACCAACTGCCAACTTTCCCGCCCCTGCACCCCATCATTTACAATGGGGATCCCGAAATAGGAACTCCAGTTGCCCCGAGCGATTGTGGAACCGCCGGCGAAGACAATCTTTTGTTGCGCTGCGGTATTGGTAGCAGAACCTCCTCCGCTCACTGTGGCATTATTTCCGGACCCGCCGCAACCTGCCAGAATCAGGACCAGGACGACATACAGGAAATTTATTTTTCTTGGGCGAACCATGTTCTTGCCATTAAATTATTCTTGGACAAATAGGGTTGATAACAAGATAAATATTATAGATAAAACGCAATTTTATCAAAAAAGTCAAGGGAATTCTTATAAGAAAACACCCACAGATGAATTATTTTTAGATATGGGTTCTAAAAGAATATAATGAAAAAGTTAAAAGGCCAAGTGGGATGAGAGCAGGAGGCGATAAAGCGGGTTTCCCTTATTTTGCCTTTGACCATCCAAGCCGGTCAGACGATCTTTTTTGACCTTTAAACTCTCGGTACTTGACATGAAGCCAGGCCGGAATTGTCAAGGAACCGGCAATAACAAAATCGGCTGCTATAATATAAGTCCACCCTGAGGGAATTATCAGGCTTTTGTATAAGGGTAATACGGAGTATAACAGCACCAGTTGAAAGCTAAAAACCTGAAGGGAATGCTGACCGAGATAAGAAAACCAGGGCCATTCCAAGGATCTTGGGAATCGGACTCCAAGACAGGCAATGAGGTAAGCCAGGGCCGCCATATTGATTACCCTCAGAGGGCCAAACGTTTCCCTAATGGTTAAAGAAGATATATTAAACCCTAACAGGTTGGAAGAGAAGACCTCGTAGCGAAGCAACAGAATCCCAATGTAAATAAACAAGGAAGAGATAATCAAGGATTTTTTTATGGGGATACCCTTGTCTGTATTGCGCCGGTAACCGAAAAATAAACCACCGATAAATAGGAATTGCCAGGCAAAAGGATTAAAAAAACCCAGATTAAGGGGAAGGAACCGCTCGCCAAATTTTTGCAGGCTGTCCCAGGAATTATAAGTTGCCAAGGACCAGACTAAAAAACTGCCCGCTAATACCCCCCAAGAGCCATATTTATTTTTAAAACGATTGATAATGAAAGGAGTGACCAGTAAGAATAGACAATACATGGGGAGGATATCCAACAATGCCGGTTGCATGAGAAATATTGCACCTAAACCCAAGGCGATTAGCGGAGATTCCATGGGAAGGGGGTTCATGTACACATAGAAAGAATGATAGATTTTGCTTGATATGGATATTTCGAGGATCAATATAATAATGAAAGCGGCCATATGAAATAAATAGATATCGCGGGCTCGGCGGAAGGCACGTCTTTTCAGCGCGGGACTACCTTGCTTCAAACCGATGCGGCCATAGACCAACCCGGCAACAATCCCCGAAATGAATACGAAGCCTTCAGCAGAGGACACAAAACCAAGGGTCTGAAAACTATAGGCGTGCAGAGGGCCACCTAGATGATTAAGGGTCATCCAGACCAAGACGAGACCCCTGAGTGTATCTAAACGAATATCCCTTTTCATTATATGGCCTTGTAACAACAGAATAAGGTATTTGTCAATATTTTTAGGCTGACCTTAGCAAGAAAGTCGACCTGATTTCTATCGGTAATGTAAGGATGAGCAGGAAAAGTCGACAGGTCCTCAGGCTGATTAATTTATATTTAACAGATGAGTACCATTCCAATAATAAGTCCCGAGATATCGATCCATTTTGTTCCCTTTAACCGGCTCTGGAAATTTTAATCCGTAGTATACTAACTGATCTCCAAAGGATTTGACTGAATAAGTTGCCTTCATTGTATCCAGGGTCCGGACAAAGGAGTTTTTATTTTCTTTGTCGACCACAAAGGCAGGTGACAAGGAAAAATCTACCCACTTTTTCAATTTATTAAAATAAGGGAAAGGATCGTTATAACCCCACATCCAATAATCCTTCCCTTTGGTTATATCATAGTCCTCTTGAAGACACTTCATCTTTCCCCGGGTAAAGCGGGTAATTTGTGCCGACAGTCCGATATCGGCATAGACATATTCTATCTTTTCTTTGGACAAGAAAGAGATAAGCTCTTCTGCAGGGCCAGGGCTCGATTTAGTTGGCTCAGCTTCCTGATAGACAAATATTTCCCCAATGGTCCAGGCATAGGGGGAAGGAGCGGTTATGGTAATTTTTATGAATTGGGCCTTCAGGGAATTGAAACGGTTCTCCATCCGGCCATCCCTAAGTTTCCAGAATGGCCGGCCTCCGGACCAAAATAGATAACCCCAATTGTTGTTGACGGAAGAGACCTCTACCCAATCCTGCCCATTTTTTGAAAGCTCAAGTCGATAAAAATTGGGAAAGTCCCATTCTTTTCCCTTGCCCGACAAAAAGACTATACGATTTAGGTTGTAAACCCTACCCAGATCGACTTGATAAAACAGGCCAGGTTTTTGCGGACAGGAAGAAGTCCAACTGGAGGATATGTTGCGGTCAAAAGCCCGGGCTTCAGAACCCGAGTTAACATTACTTTTTCCTTTCCACCGGTCAGGAAGGATTTCCAGATAGTCGGCTGCCGGAGGCTTAAAGTCATAGCAAACCAGATAGCCTTTTATTTTTTGATAAGGAGCCAACAACTCTTTTTTATAAGTTCCTCCCATAGCCCTAAACATCTCCTCAAAACTCTGACGATGTTTTCCTTCCAGCACAAAGGCCGGGTTGGGAGAGGCATCAGCCAGTAAGGTATAAAGGGGATAGCGGTCTGTAAAGGGAAGGGTGAAAACAGGATGCTCCTTTGCATTAAAAGTCAACTCCGCAGCACTCCAGTATTCCGGTGCATAGGCATAGTTATAATTTTTCTTTTTTAAAAAATCAAAAAGGACGCGCTCAACCTGCAGTTGTTGTCGGTAGCGGGTCGAATTAAATTTCAAAAAAGTGATCAAGGACATCTGCTGATAGGTATTTATTATTAGGATGACAGCAACCAGGCCGATAAAAATGAACCGACTGATCGTTTTTAGAGCATAACAGAAAACGGCTAAGGTGATCGGGATGATAGAATAAAGGGGAAGGATGTATCTTAAGGCGTTTTTTTCACTGAATCTTGATCCGACATAGATAAAACAAAAAGACATAAAGAATATAAGCAGAAGGGTAAGACCGTGGCTGGAAGGAAATTTTTCCCGAAGCCATTTTTTCCCCACGATCAAGAAAACAAGGCTTAGCAGGAAGAGGGTAGCCAGGGCCAAAGCGATGAAGGAAATCTGCTCTTTTAAGGAGGCATTAAAAAACTCTATGAACTGGTAGAAAAATTTGCTGATTTTTTCAACCAATTTTTGTTTTTCTTGGGATTGAGTAAATTGTAAAAAGGGAAACTGATGGCGGATATTCCAGATCCAGAAGGGGATACTCCCTAACAAAAATCCCAAGACGGTTATAAGGACTTTCCCCTTTACGATCCATTCCTTGTTGATAAGCGTAAAAAAACAAAAACCGGTGAACAGAAAAATAAGACTTAAAGGGTGAGTCCACCAGGCGATTCCCCAGAGGAGACCCAAGAAGAACAGGGGTAAAAACGAAAGGGTCTCTTTTTGAGCAGCCAAGCGATGGGTTAAAAGAAGAATAAGGTTGCCCAGCCAGAGGACTTCAATATAACCTCCATTGGCTAAGGCTGAATAAAACCCCGGCTTAAAAGGAGGAACGGCAGCTAAGAGCATACTGAGCAGGGCGATCTCACGGTTATAGAGCTCACACCCCAGTTGATATATGGAAATGATAAAAAGGATTGAAAAAACAAAGGGAATCAAATACAGGCTGACCCGACTTACCCCGTTAAACAGAAAGGACCAGGAGGCCAATATGGGTTCAAGGATCCCGCCATAGGAATCTCCATAGTATAGCCAGGGGAGTTCCCCCTCCAGGATATGCTTTCCCATCAGACCCACAATGGCTTCGTCGGAATCAAAGGGGAGATTTTTAATGGGCAGGAGACGAGCAATAATCCCGATGGTGAGGATGATTAAAAAATAGCAGAAATTGCGCATCAAGGGGGTCCCAATTCTCTTCTTGTCTTGACATCTGTTTGAATTCATAATAGCTTTATCAAAAAACACAAAGGGTAACAAGATATTTATCCAGGGGATCGATGAGTACCGGCCATGAAAAAATATAAAAAAGTTCAGGACTTTTATACTGAAAAAGGACTTTTTTCATTATATCAGGAATATGTAATCGGAGGTTCCTCCCTCTGGAATCTCCTGAAATATGAGATTTTAATCAATTTCATGTCCGGCCTTCCGGGGGCTTTGGGCCTGGCAAGCCGGAAGTTTTTTTATCCCATGATGATTCCTGATTGCGGCAAGGGGATTGTCTGGGGAAAGAACATGGTCATTCGATATCCCCATAAGATACGAATTCAGGATCAATGTATCTTTGATGACGGATGTGTTCTGGATGCCAAGGGAGAGACCAATACAGGTATTTCTATCGGCAAATTTTGTATGTTAGGACGCCATACCGTTTTGGGTTGTAAAAATTCGGATATTGTTATCGGGGATCACGTGGGGATCAGCCCCCATTGTATCATTCATGCCGTGGACACCAGCGGAGTGACCGTTGAAGATAACGTGGTCATAGGTCCTATGGTCTATCTCGCCGGAGGAGGCAATTATCACTTTGAAAGGACGGATATCCCCATAAGCGAACAAGGGATGGATTTTAAAGGTGGGATCCACATTGGGAAAAATTGCTGGATAGGGGCCAATACCGTGGTTTTGGATGGAGTCAAGATCGGCAATGATACGATTGTCGGAGCCGGATCAGTAGTTACAAAGGATCTGCAAGCTTATGTTATAGCCGCTGGCAATCCAGCCAAGATTGTTAAGATAAGGGGTGTGAAAGAATGATGTCTCAAGGATGGAATAAGACCCTATCTCCATTCACTTTCCCCTTAATACCCTCCCCTCAAAGGAGGAGAATTTATCGTTCAGAGACTAAACTTGGGTAATCGTTCTATTGTTATTTGTCTTGGGCTTTGTCTGATAGCAGGCCTGGTTTTTACCTGGCCCTTGACCCCCAACTTTTTCTCTTCTATTCCCTATACCCTAAGGCCCATACCTGGTTTTGAACTGGTTCCCCTTATACCCGGGGATCACCTGCAAACCTATTATTGGTTTTGGCTCTTATCAGATAATCTCTGGGGGGCTTCGGCCTTTTTTACCAATCCTTATGAATTTAACGGCCCAAGCGGTCCCATGAACGCCGTGTATGCCAATTTCCCTTTTTCCCTTCTTTATATAGGGCTGTTGCCTCTGGGGGCCGTAGGGGCTTATAACGGCCTGATTATCATATCTTTTCTCTTAAGTGGATTGGCCCTGTACCTTTTGACCTGGACCTGGACCAAGGATCCTTGGGCCTCATTACTGGCCGGGCTCATCTTTGCCGTGGTTCCTTACCGGGTCAGTCACATTGCTGGAGGGCAGCTCTTCGGATATGTCATTTTTTTATTGCCTCTCTGTCTCTATTTTGTTGAGCTGACTTTTGAGAAGGGACGTTGGATATATGGAGGGGCAGCGGGACTGTGTATTGTCCTCATGTCCCTCATGGAACCCCACACCAGTTTTTTAACGGCCCTGACCTTAGGGATTTATCTGCCAAGCCGTATCCTGCTTATTCGATCTTTTCCCTTAGTCCGGGACCAGGAAAGGGAATCTCTTTGGCCCGGAATGCTCGGTGTTTTCATCGGAGGATTGGCCTTTTCCTGTTTCCTTTGGATAAGGTTTGGTAAAAAGTTCGGCCTTCCTTTTTGGCATCTGGATATGGTCCAGCCCTTGATCGTGGGCACTATGACCTCCCTTTTGGTCTGGTTCTATCTGTCTGCCTTGTTTGCCCGGGTAACCATTCTTTCTTTTACCGAGGCCCGCCACCGGGTTGGAAAAGGCTTTTTTCTCTTTACACCTTTGTTGCTTTATTTCTTGAAATACCGGCTGGAAACCCCCCGGTTGGGCCTGATCTTGCCCTTGTTTTGCTTTATCTTGTTCTTGGCCTACCTAATTACTCAATGGCTGAAACAAAGGGAGCGGCTCTTGATGTTCAACAGGCCACGGATTGTTGCCGTTATAACAGGGGTCGGGTTAGGTTTGGTTATCGCTTCGGCCTACTTGATGCATATTAGGACTACTGTTTTATTGCCCTCCTTGGCCGGCAGGGGTCGGACCATCACCGAGGTCCTTCTTTTTTCCCCCAGAGTAAGCAACCTTCTCTTTTGGCAGGATATCAACTACGAACGATTCGTCCTGTTGGGTTGGGGGCTGATTATTTTGGCCGCTCTTGGACTGGTTCCTCTTTTTAGAGGCAACTCAAATAACCCTGGGAAATTGGCCTTGGCCGGGGTCATGGCTTTTTTGGCTGTTATTCTGACCGTTGGTCCGACTTTGACTTATTTCCCTCTTTATCAAATCCTTTACCAGTATATCCCTTTTTTCAATTATCCAAGGGTACCCGGCCGGTTTGTGATGGTTGGTTTTATTTTTTTAGGTTTACTGGCCGGTATGGCCTTGGCCGGTTTCCGGGAATGGTTGGCATCAAAGGGTTGGCTCCATTTGAAGCGATGGCTTCCCCTTCTCATCATTTTTGTGATGGTTGCTGAATATCATACCTATCAACCCTTAGGGCTTTCCATCATGACAGGCAAGAACCGGATCTATGAGGAGATTCAAAACCGTTTGCCTCAAGGTCGCTTGGTCCTGGAATTACCGATTTGGCCGGGAGATTCCCATCAGTCCTCGGCCTATGAATATACCGTGACCCGCACCCATAAGCCCATGATAAACGGGTATGCGCCGGTAGTGGTCCGTGATTATATTCAACAGGTCTTTTGGCCCCTTTATCCCTTGGATCAGGGGGAACTAAAAGCGATCCAGGCCCAGGAATTGAAGAGAAACAAAGTGGATTTAATTACCTTTCACGACAATTCGATGGTCTATACCGAGAAGGTCAGCCCCTTTCCGCCGAGACTGGCTTTGAAGCGATTGATGGCCTCTTCCAATTTGGAACCGTTAGCTCATGACCAGGGGATTTACCTTTTTAAGGCCCGCTATCATTCTGACCCGACAATGGAACGATTCGATATCACCTCCCCCGTTTCAGCTGTTTTTTATGTAAACAACCTGTCTCAAGAAACCGGAACGTATCAGATGGATCCTTCAGCTTCCGGTTATTACTTGCTTATGGATGAGAAAGGTTTACTGCAAGGCAAACTTGTTCCTCGACCTGGAGTGAGGGGCAATGTGGTTTTCGCCCAACCCGGTCAAGACCGGCCCGGATATCTGATCTTTGGGCAAAATAGATTTTTCCCTGCCGGAAAATATCGGGCCAAATTCCGAATCAAGGCCGGCCCAGCCGAGTCTAAACAAACAGTGGCACGACTTGAGATTATTGAGAACCGGACCAAAATTGTAAACCAAAAGACTGTATCGGGGCGTGATGTTGTTCCTTACGAGACTTGGATAGACATCCCTTTGGAATTTGAGATTCCCCAGGCAAGAGAGATTGGGTTTCGGGTCTACTTTTCCGGTCATGTCCCGCTATGGTTTAACTTGGCCATGATTGGCTTTGCCGATCAAACCACAGGATCCGGAGTGGTCGAAGCCGAGGAGTTGCTCCGTCAGACCGGAACGGTTGTTTCAGATTTACTGGCCTCCGGCAAAGAGGCCGTATTCGGGAAGGCCGGATTTCACCCCCCGATCTATTTATGTTACGGCCCTTATCGGACCTTTGAACCGGGTACATACCGAGCTGGCTTCTTCATCAGGATAAAAAGCCACCCTAATATTTCCAGAGAAGCAGAAGTAGCTTTATTAGAAGTGGCTACCGATATGGGGAAGCGTGTCTTTGGCAACCGGTTGGTCAAGGTTAAAGATCTGACAACCGATGAATATCGGCCCATTGAAGTAAACTTTACCGTCCCTTTCCGCTGTGAGGTTGGATACAGAGTAAAATATTTGGATAATGTCGATTTGTTAATCGATCGAATGGAAGTGGTCGATAATCGAGAGAGTAAGAGGGTAAGATAATTATTGGATGCCGATGAATTTAAGGATATGGTTAGACAGTATGCGGGAGAGCCTTTACTTCCCTGGGAAGAACACTACCTTGACTATCATGCTGCCCGTTATTTAGACACCCTGGCCCTTTTAGGTCCAGGGCAAGGACAGCGGCTTTTGGATGTAGGGGCCTTTCCGGGCCATATTACGGTCGCTGCCCACCATTTAGGTTTTCTGGTGGATGGGCTTACAGGCAGGGCTGAAAGCACCCCCAGCTTACAAATGTTCGTTGATCGACTTGGTCGGCATAATATCCCCGTGGTCCTTGCCGATGTTGAATCCGAACCCTTCCCTTTTCCTGATGAATCTTTTGATGTGGTCCTGGCCTCAGAAATCATTGAACACCTTCATCATAATCCCTTTCGGTTACTTCGAGAAGCCTTTCGGGTTCTCAAGCCAAAAGGGCGGATATTGCTATCCACTCCTAACTTGGCCCGATTGGAAAATCTTTTGTGTCTTTTTGGAGGGCGATCTATTCACTCGAACCTCAGGGGGCGTTTTGATGAAGTTTTCAGTTCTATCCTCTCGACCCGGCATGTCCGCGAGTATACTGCCTCCGACTTGTCCTATTTGTTGGAAGGGCAGAATAAAGAGATGTACCGCTTTGAAGAAGCACAGATTCATTATTCTACCTGTTTAGATCCGCTTTTTTCCTGGCCCCGCCTGGCCGGGTTCATTGAACATTATTGGCCCCGGTTTCGTTCGAGCCTGCTGGTTGAAGCCGTCCGTCCTAGTCAGACGACTTTTATTCACCCGGAGGAGGTGAAGCCCATCACTGGCTTATATCCTGTTGAAGAGCATGGCCCAGATATGGATGGCATCGCCCGAATGATGACTGTACCCTTTCGTTGGACCAGGGAAAAGGCCGAAATTAGCCTACCGGCCAGTGGGGCGCCCTTCCAAGTATATTATATCAATCTTATTTTGTTGGTCGCCGAAAGTCTTCATCCAGCCTTATGGACTGTTAGCGTAGATGGGCAGTCTCTCACCCATTTCTGCCTATCCCCAGACCGCATGTTTACCCAACTTCGGATAGTGTTACCCTTCAACTTGGCCCGTCAGGAAAGATTCCCTATTTGTTTTTCCGGGCCTGTTTGGAAACCGGTGGATCACTTAGTTGCTAATGATTTTGAATTTACCTTGAACGATCCTCGGGAGTTGGGTATAGCAATCGGTTGGGATGGATTTTTGAGGAGGGACTGCGACAGCCTCACGAGCCTTCTGGATGTTGCTCGTTGGGAAGCCCTTCGAATGGAACGGTATGAAAATTTTGACCAGGGAATTCATTGGCGCAGACTTCATCATGGATACGATGACCGTTGGAGCCACTTACAGACTTTATATTTGCTCCAAGCTGATTTTAAACCGAACCTGCTTATGGGAAGCGAGGATTGGCGTCAGCTCGGGCCAGGATGGTATTTCTTGGAAAATTGGGCCGAAGGGGCGGTACGCTGGACCAGCCGGAGGGCTGAAGCCTTTCTGGGTGCTAAACGAGGCTCCAAACATCTCCGCCTAAGGGTCTTTAGTGGGGATTATTCTTTAGGAAATCGGGTTTCGGGAACTCTGAAACTGTCCTTGAGCCACGATCGATTTTCTTTTACTCCCTTAACCGAATCTTCTTTCGATCTGCCTGCAGGGATTTGGACAGATTTGAAGGTGGATTTTCCTCAAAAAATTTCTTCTCCGGGAGTAATTCGCCTGATATTTAATATCGACCAATCTCGATCGCCTGCCTGCCTTATTTCCGGCTCTACTGATACGAGGGAATTGGGTTTGGCTGTTAAGGGGATGGCCCTTGGTTAGGCAAGCTATGGATTTTTGGAAAATAAGAAATCCCCTATTTTTATATTGAAATTGAAGCCGAAAAACCTATAATATAACCCAATAATAACTGACGATTGATATGACCAGGGAGGAATCAATGAAACGATGCCTTTATTTAGCCTTTATCCTTTTGTTTTCTTTTTTAACCATCCCTTCTCTAAGTCAAGGTGGGGAAAAACCAGCGATTGGTCAAGGAGAAGAAAATCAAGGGCAAACAAAGCCATCCTGGTTGGCCTTAGGTCTCCGCTCGAACTATTTTATTCTGGAACAATCCAGAAGACACATTGTTGGGAATATGATTGCCTTAGATGAGGATAGAAATTATTTACCTATAAACCCGGTGGTTCAGGTCAATCTTTCAAAATATTTTGCTTTAGAACTTGGAATGAACCAATTCAAGGCTAAAACACTGAACAACGATTATCATTATTATGCGAGTGACGGGGACCTTTCCTGGACTTCTTTCATGTTTGGTTTACAGTTTCGCTGGCCCCATTTTTATAAATCCTTTGTGCCCTATGTCTCGGGAGGAGTCAGTTATAACAAAAATTCATTTCAAAGAAATGACTGGTACTTTTATGGGTTCCCAGACCCGGGAACGTATGCGAGTTGGACAAGTCAAGGGAATAGGCCTGAAGATTGGCCAAATAATGGATACCGTCGTATTCACAGCGTCGAGGACTCCTATGGGGTTTACTTGGGCCTCGGGGCGGACTATTTCCTCACGAAAAATTGGGCTTTAAATATTGACGGTCGGTATCACTGGTCTCAAGCAAATTGGACTTATAGACTTATCAATAATGATGGTGAGATTAGCCGACAACCAGGTACAGTGGTTTTGGATTCCTGGATCCTTGGCCTGGGTATAAAATATTTCTTTTAATTTTAATTGAAAATCTCCTGTTATCCCCGATAAATCTGAAACGAACATCTTTCATTCTTGAACTATCCTGGACCATAGATAATATCATAAAGGAAAGAGCACCAAATCATTAGTGTGACAATGTGAATGTCCACCAATTTTCCAAGTGATGTAACCCAGATCAAGAACTTGATCCGTCAGGCGATAAGCGAGCCTTTCCCTCCCTGGGAGCAAGAATACCTGGACTATCACGCCGCCCGGTTTGTAGACACCCTGGACCTTTTGGGCCCGGGAGAAGGAAAACGACTGCTGGATGTAGGGGCCTTTCCCGGCCACTTGACGCTGGCCGTCCAGGCTGTGGGTTATCAGGTCGATGCCCTGACCGGTCCGGATGAGAGCGCCCGCGGTCTTCAGAATTTTACCACCAGACTTTCCAATCATCAAATTTCTGTGGTCAGGGCTGATGTGGAATTCGATCCATTCCCTTTTCCGGATCAATCCTTTGATGTGATCCTGGCCGCAGAGATCATCGAACATCTCCCTTTCAATCCTTATCATATGCTTCACGAATCCTTCAGAGTGCTTAAACCCACAGGAAGGATAGTCCTTTCCACCCCAAATTTAACCAAGCTGGACAACTTACTGCGCTTTGCCATTGGCCGAACCATTCACCCTGACATCCGACTGCCTTTTCACAAGACCTTTAAGTCCATTTTGACTGGGCGTCATATTCGTGAATATACGGCTGAAGAGTTGATCTATCTGTTGGAAGAACAAAACAAAGAGATGTACCGCTTTGAAGGCACAAGAGTGTCCTATTCCTTGTGCCTGGATCCGGCCTTCTCCTGGATTGGGGCGATATCGTGGTTCCTCAAACAACTATGGCCTCCTTTCCGGGCCACTATATTTATCCAGGCCATCCGACCTGATCATTTAGACCTAATCGAACCTAAGAAGATTGAAGCCAAGGGTTTCTATGAACAGGAAGAGCATGATGCCCAGATGGGTAGTACCGGCCGTGTTCTGTCCACTCCTTTTCGCTGGACCCACAGCCATGCCGAGCTTAGTCTGCCTGCCGGCGAAACCAGGTTTCAGGTATTTTTTTTACACCTCATTTTCCTGGCCCCCCGGTATTTACCCCCGGCCTTTTTAGGAATCAGAGTGGGAGAATATTCCTTGGGAACGGTCTGCATTTCCCCAAGCCGGGAATATATCCCACTGCGCTTGGCCCTTCCCGCCTACTTGGCGGGCAAGGGCAAATTTAACCTCTCTTTTCAATGTTCAACCTGGCGGCCGGATGAGCATGCTCAAGGGGTGGATTATTATGAATTTTCAATCATTGATCATCGTGATTTAGGCCTAGCGGTCGGCTGGGATGGTTTTTTACGGGAGGAGTGTACCGACCATGAGATGCTGATGAAAGTGGCCAAAAGAGAATGCCGACGACAAAAGCTCCATGAAGGGAATGAGGGAAGATGGAGCCCCTTGCTTGGACTTTACTTGCTCCAAGCTGAGATGAAATCATCCCTGCCTATAGGTCCCGGGGATTGGCGCCAACTCGGCCATGGTTGGCACCAATTAGAGCGCTGGGAACAAGACTGGATGCGCTGGTCAAGTAGACGTTCTGAAGTTTATTTGGAAACAGGGTCAGGGTCTCGCCAACTCCGTGTTCGGGTTTATACTGGCACTTCGGCTTTGGGTAAGGAAATCAATGGTTCTGTGGATATCGATTGGGCATCGGACCGGTTGGTTTTTTTACCCTTGTCGAAAAATTCATTTACTCTGCCTTCCGATTGTTGGACCGACCTGACCATTGATTTACCCCCATCCCTTGCTGTTGGTGGCTTGCTGCGCGTGATCATCATGGTCAGCCAGCCGCGTGTGCCTTCCCGTCTTTCCACTGATTCTCAGGACGGGCGCGAACTGGGCCTGGCTGTATTCGGCTTGGTTATAAGCTAAATCGAATATCCATTTTTTCAAATGATTAATGTTTTCCAATCAGATTTTCAAGGCTTTTACTTAATAAATGAAAGCGGTTTTCCGGAGGTGAGAGAACGGAATAACTCTTCGGCCATTATTTGATGGGTTTTGATGTTGGGATGGGCATCAAAGGGGCTGGCCCAAGTCTTGATATTTTTCAAGTGGGGGAGTAAATCAACGACTTCTATTCCATAATCAACAGGCAACTGGATATAATCAAACCAAAGGTTTCCTTGGCCTAAATAATCGACTTGGAATTGGACCTGTTCATTTAAGGGTTTATCCATGAAAAAAGATAACGTAATATCATACCAATCCCCATCTTTCTTGAAATCTTTTTTCGTCGGTTTCTTTTCTGATAGCAAGTGATCCCCGGCCATTACCTTTATATTTATCATTGGCTTTTTATCGAGCTGACTCCCTCTTAATCGAAGTATGATTTGATTCTCTCCTTTTTCCAAATAAACCTTGGGAGTTGAAATGATATTTCCCACGGAGGTTTTCTCCTGAGTAACATAAAGTGCCCTTCCCAGATAAGAGCTGGGATCATGAACCTCTTCTCCTCTTCCTTTTGAGGCCCAAACGGCCGGGAAAGTTAACCTATTAGGGGAGGAAATCCTCTTCATCTGATCATTGATTGGTTTTAAAGGATACTCCCCCTTGTAGGGCAGGCAAGGATAAAGCATGAGGATTCTTTTTTGGGAATAACACTTGGCTAATGTGGCCCAATCATGGAACGTCAAGCGGAACAAAAACCATCCAGGTGACTTTTCGTCATAATCCTCTAAGAAATATTGAGTATATGTGCGGTTCAAAGATGGCAAGATAGTATCAAATTTTTTATCCAGAAACCAATAAAGGTAAGAATGTCTCATTAAAAACCCGTGAGTGGGGAAACCCTGCCACAAACGTGGCTTGTATCCAGGTCTGTTTTCCTTGTTTATTTCGAGATCGTTAACATACCATTGATAGATGATAACGTCCGGTTGCAGTTGTGGTCCTTTAGCGGCCAAGACGTCACGATGCGTATCGATTTCCCATCCTCCTCCGGAAAAGGCCTCTAATTCATATTGGATGCTTTTTTGATTAAGGAGTTGCAAGAGCCGGAAAGGATATAGATCTTTCCAATCCCGCACCCCGACCCCACCGGTGATTGAATCTCCCTGAATCAGTATCCTGACAAGACCGGACCCTTTAGGGCTTTTAAATACTGGATTTCGTTTCCCCTCATTTGACAAAAGAGATTCGAATATCTTACCCCCGGGGGCTCCAAAAGTTTTCTTTCCTCCGTCCCAGTAAACAATCCTAATCAAGAGCTCTCCCGATGCCAAAGATAATAACAATGAGAAAAGAATTAAGATAGTCCATCGGCGATAAAAAAAACATACCCAGATTAGAATAAGCCCCAGGGACCCGAGAAGGCAAAAGCTTTTCCCCCAGGGAACCATATCTAACCAGGTCTCGATATTCCCGAGTTCCAAAAAGGACAACTCGTTTATACTCAGGAGGCTATAATAGGTCTGGCCTGGTGCGGCTATTTCTATTTTGAGCCACCCCTGCTCAAAGACATTGTTGAGGTGCAATTCTAAGAAATGTGGGCCGCGTGCCAACCATTGTGTAATTTCTCCGACATTACGGGCGTTGATGCCTGTCAAGGTGATGATAGTCTGGTTATCTATTAAAATGCTTCCATTATCGTCGCAGATTAATCTTATATGGTAGAGACCTTCCTTGGGGACATGCCAGACGGCATAGGCTGTAAGTGAGGAGTCCGGTTTGTCTAAGAATAAGGAAGTATTAATGACTCTGTTTGGATCATAAGACTCTACCCGAAGTTGATGTTTGTCTGATTGTGCGTGAGGAAGGATGACAAAATGCCAGACTATGGGCCAGAAAGCTAAGTAGAAGAAGAACAAAAATAGGGCCCCCCCTAAAAGAAAATAGTAGGGTAAGGGCTTTTGGGGAGCCATCTTTTTTGAGGCAACCCACTGATCTTGTATTATCACATTTAGTCCTTTTTAATTTTTGCTTAGGAAAAAGTTTATTAAAACAGGGTATAGATAAAAGGGGCTATTGAACCCTCTCCCAAGATAATCAAGAGGCTTAAAAGAATCAGGACTACGATGATAGGTAGTAGGAAGAAGGTCTTTCGTATCCGCAAAAACATCCAGAATTGGACCATCAAGGCAATTTTACTTGATCCTTGCTTGAACTCAAAATAGTTTGATGATTCACCAGTGAGTATTTCTGCCTGATTGCGCTGACTCCAGTAACTCGGACGGTCCTTTAGCTTGCGGTCTAAAAAGTCCCGGCCCAGGGCCCTTAATATTAACCCAGTGGGGGTTAACACCAGATAATACAGGAGTATCAATATCATTCGGGAGATAAAAAAATTCATTATTATGGCCAAACTCGTCCAAACCCGATAAATGGGGCGAAGCCCTTTAGGCCAGATCAAGCCACAAATGCCCGAAATCAACCCCATTCCCCAGAAATAGATCCAGGAAGATCTCTCCCTCCACCATAGCAGGGATCCGATAATTCCAAGGGCCATAAAAAAGATCAACCCCAGCTTTTTAAGCTCTCGGGTCGAAGTGTTGATATCCCGAATTTGTTCTTTAATTTCGTCTATAAAAGACATTAGTCGCTTTGAAGCTCCTTTCGCCAATCATCGGCATCTTTCCAGGTGGGCTGATCTCTTTTATCTATGAGAAACGGACCCAGGGCCAGAAAATCCATTTCAGTACGCATAAAACAAGTATAGGCCTGTTCCGGTGTGCAAACAATGGGTTCTCCTCGGACATTGAAGCTGGTATTGATAATGACGCCACAGCCAGTCAGTGTCTCGAAAGCCTTAAGAAGCTGATAGTAGAGGGGATTGGTTTCAGGATGAACGGTCTGGACCCGGGCGCTGTAATCTACATGAGTTACAGCCGGGATTGTGGAGCGAATAGTTTTTAATTTTTCTATTCCAGATAGGATTATTTCCTGGGGATTTAATTCCTTTCTAATTTTGGATTGGACCTCTCCGACCAAAAGCATATAGGGGCTGGGACGATCCAGGGTGAAATAGTCATTTGCGCGTTCCACCAATACTGAAGGGGCAAAGGGACGGAAGGATTCACGGAATTTGATCTTGAGATTCATGACGGATTGCATTTTGGGGTTTCTGGCATCACCAAGAATGGAACGACACCCCAAAGCCCGTGGACCGAATTCCATACGCCCCTGAAACCAGCCGATTATTTTTCCATTAGCTAAAAGACCAGCTACTACTTTGGGTAATTGATCTAAATCGAGATGTTTGGCTGGGATTCCTTTTCTTTTCAGAAAATCTTCGATCTGTTCATCGTTGAAAGCCGGCCCTAAATATGATCCTTCCTGCCCATCCGATTTATTTTTTTCCTTTTGACGAGGTTTACCAAGTTGTTGATACCAAGCAAGTAAGGCGGCCCCTAAGGCGCCGCCTGCATCCCCGGCTGCCGGTTGAATCCAAAGGTCTTTAAAAGGACCTTCCCTTAATAGGAGGCCATTAGCCACACAATTTAAGGCCACCCCGCCAGCCAGGACGAGTTGCTTTTCGCCTGTTTGCTTGTACACATGTCGGGCCATGCGCATCACCACCTCTTCAGTAACCTTTTGGATACTGGCGGCCAAGTCCATTTCCCGTTGGGTTAAGGGTGATTCTGGCTGGCGCGGAGGACCGTTAAAGAGATCTGCAAATTTCTGGTTGGTCATGGTAAGGCCCTGGCAATAGTTGAAATAGCCCATGTTCAGTTTAAATGAACCGTCCTCTTTTAAGTCCATCAGTTGAGTCAAGATAATGTCCACATATTTGGGCTCCCCGTAAGGGGCCAGACCCATGACTTTGTATTCCCCTGAGTTAACTTTAAAACCGGTGAAATAGGTAAAGGCGGAATACAATAAACCAAGGGAATGGGGAAAACGAAGTTCTGCTACAAGGTCAATAGTATTGTCCCGCCCTACACCCCAGGAAGCAGTAGCCCATTCTCCAACGCCGTCTATAGTCAGAATGGCAGCTCGGCTAAAAGGAGATGGGAAGAAGGCACTAGCCGCATGGGATTGGTGATGCTCTGTTAAGATGAGGGGGCCCGTGAACTTGAGATCTTTTTTGATCTTTTCCGGAAGCCAGAGTTTTTCCTTGATCCACAAGGGCATGGCTTGCAAAAAAGAGCGCAATCCTATCGGAGCAAAGGCAAGGTAAGTTTCCAGGAGGCGTTCGAATTTTAAAAAAGGATGGTCATAAAAGGCCACCAGATCCAAATTCGCGACCTGAAGGCCGCCTTCCTTCAAACAATATCGAATAGCTTGAGAAGGGAACCGGTTGTCATGCTTTTTCCGAGACCATCGTTCCTCTTGGGCGGCGGCGATGATCCGTCCATCTTTTACCAGGCAAGCGGCTGAATCATGATAATAGGCTGAAAGGCCTAAAATATTCATTTTATTCAACATTAATCATACGGTATGGGTCATGATATAATAATAAAGATTAAACCACCAGCTCTGCTGGTGCGAACCTAATAGGCTCTGCCGGTCAGAGGTGATAAAATCTCCTTCCCGAGGGCCCCGAGGGAGGGGTAGGTCGGGAAGGAG